>Ga0206819_10104_pt1 | contig 31452 bp, 26 predicted proteins | sample Alteio_BWOrgCont_87_FD_152855 | JGI IMG/M metagenome (GOLD analysis project Ga0206819, IMG submission 152855) | Enriched cells from forest soil in Barre Woods Harvard Forest LTER site, Petersham, Massachusetts, United States -... | ecosystem: Environmental > Terrestrial > Soil > Temperate forest >... | reverse complement strand
ACATCCACCGGCGGACTAGAAGTCACTGGCAACAATACCAAGGTCCACGACATGAGGTTTGAGACCCGACTGTCAGCGGGCTCAGGTGCAGCCGGTATCCTCGTTAACCACGCCACTGGCTTCGAAATCAGAAATAACACTCTCAGTGGCTTCACTGATGCTATTTCCGTAACTCAATCATCCAATGGAAAAGTCAACGCAAACAAGATTTTTATGAGCAACGGTTCCATAGCGGGTGTCTTAATTGGGAATTCAAGCATTATTTCCGCAAAAAATAACTCCGTCTCGGGCGTTACTAACGGCTCTGCATTCTTGCCTAGTAATTCCAACAACGTAACCATCGACTCCAACGAAGTTATAGGCGTAGGTTACTGCATAACCAGCAACCAGAATACGATCATCATGTATTCGAACAACTCTGCTAATCAGGTGCAGAAAGATGGAATCGATTTGAATGGCGACCGAAATGTCACCGTGACCGGCAATTCGATTTTTGATCCGGGAGATTACGGCATGACAGTTTCCGAGGTCACTAATGCAGAAATCTCCTCTAATCGAATAAACCTGCAATTTGCTGACTATGGCATCAGCCTGGGCGGCGGTTCAAGTCTCCTCGACATCACCAGAAATAACATCTCCTTAGCTCGGTTTGATGCCATAGTTGGCGGCGGAGTGAGCCGGCTTTCGATTTTAAATAATACGCTTGAAGACTGTCTTGGTAAGGCCATCAACCTGAATGGGAACTCCACCTCTCAAATCATTTCAGGCAACGAAATTACAAAAATGACGAGTAACGCCATTGTCACAACCAACTGTACCGGAGTCAGCCAAATCGATAAAAACACTATTCGTAATTGCGGCTCATTTGGAATGACCATACCATCCGTGATCTACGCAAATTCACCTGCAGCAACAGCAATTCAGATTCAATCCAACACATATCATGGTAATACACCAGGGCTGCAGTACTTCATCTGGTGCGTACAGGGGACCCCGCCGGCGCAAATCTCCGGCAACCGCACCAACACTGGGTTGCCTAACAGAATCGGCTCTTAGTGCTCGAAATAATTACAGCCAGTGCATCTGACTCATCGCGGCGTGCAGAGGGTTGGCGAAACCGTCGAATTCGCGCAGTGGTGCTTGCAAGAGAATCTCGAAGATCAGATGATTCTGCACCGCCTGTCTGACGAAGGTGTCGCGGAAGCGTAGACCGGCTTTGCCATTTTTCTCGATGAATATTCCGTCGACTGTGAGCACCGGCCGACCGCCTGGCGTTTCCACCACGACTGAGGCCAGGTGACAATCCGGCGAACATCGGCTTTGAAATGGATTGTGGTTGGTGTATTGGTTATTGCCGATCAAAGGACCCATGATCTCTTGCAACAGCGCGATCTCTTCGCCGGACACCCGGCGAAACTCGCCGTCGATCGGCTGCGTCAACACATGCTCCAAGGTCAACAGATTGACGGTGCTTTGCTCATTGCCGCGGCAATACATGCGCAATTCGACATCACCACACATGACGATGTTGAAGCTCTTGAGCGTCCATTTGCCATCATCGCCACTGAATGCGTTGGTCTCGCGCCAGCCCGGCGGCAGGCGCAGCAGTTTTATTGGCCCCTCGTTCTCGATTATCGTCCGTATATCGTCGGCCGCTAGCGCGCTTCCTTCTAATATGCGCGGGGGTTCTAAATTTTCCGTGCCGAAAAATGTGTTATTTCCGGATTGTCCCAACAGGGTCATAAGGGTGACTCCTTAAATCCGCCGCCATGGCGTATCTCAACTTTGGGTGCGCCAGCGTGCCAACCAAACGGGCACTTAACATTAGAAGGCTACCTCTTTGCTGTGAGGTAATGGTGATCCCAATGTGTCGGTGTCGTGATGTGCACGTGTGAAACTTCGGTGCCGCCTTGGCGGAGTCGACCTGAATGGTGTACGCCACCTTGCCGGTTCCACTAATTTGCCGAATAAAAGGAACAATCTACTGTATGAAATTGAACGAAATTGCTACACAACATCGCGATCTCACTAAAAACTCACGCCAATGTCACCAAAGTCACACATTTTGAAATTAGGATGTCGTCAAGGGGTGTAGCACGCCTCCCTCTCCTACCCACAGAGACCCGGACATGAGCTTTAGTGAACTGTCCTCTTCAATAATTTCGCAGGCAATATCCATGGCTCCAGCGGTGGATAACAATGCGCTGCGAGACAAACAACGCGACCAGATGTTTACTCGGTTGCCCGATCCAAACGCAATGGTCGGGAAAGCGATTCTAAACTTCTGCGTGATCGATCGAATCACACTGCCGGAAGGTTGGTGTGAAAGCAGATACAAAGTTTCTGCCAGCGGTCAGCGCGTGTTTCGTGAATACGGATCGGTGCAGAACTCCGATATCTGTATGTCCTTCGTAATGGCTGAGCGTCCGCTGGAAGTGCAGGCGCGCCTGTTATTATTGCAAATCTTGCAACTGGCGTCGCCCCCGGAAACCTGGATCCAATCACTAGCACAAGCTCAATATTTCGGCGCCATCGAGAACCCGCGTGAGTTCTTGCTTTTCTCGGCTCGCAGCGCTGATCTAAATGGACGGCGACCTCTGATCATCGAAGGGTGCCATGCTCGCCCGGCGCGTAATGTATACGCCGTGCTGGTTGACACCGATAGTGGTGGCAGGCTGCCTATGGCGATCTGCTATCAATCACCGAAGGAGGAATACTTGGAATTCTTGAGAGACGTGATGATATCTCTCAGTTCCATCGTTTGGAAATGACGCGGATTCGCTGTTTGTAGGCTTACCATAGAATGACACATAAGGGCTTCTACGATCCCTCTGGGAAGATCGAGCATGGTGGCACGGTACTGTGCACGGTGCTTGAGAAACAACCGGGTGGTTACGCTATTGAGTTCGGCAGAAACGGCATGCGCGGTCTGCTGCTGACAAGAGATGTCGTGAAACAGCGGTCCAGGCTGTCGGTGCAGTTTGATAGTTTTCAGAGCGGATTGGCTGTCTTCCATTGCTTATCGCAGGATGTTGAATCTGCGCTCATTGAAGAAGCAAGAGAGCGCCAAATACAATCCGGCGGATACACACAACAGTGGCAGTCCGCTCAGTACCCAGAACAGAGTCAATCCGGTGGTTACTCGCAAGATGAGCATTCTGCCGGCTATTTCGAGCAACGGCGATCCTGCCGCTACTCCCAGAATCAATCCGGTGGCTATCCGCAGCAGCAGCGATCGAGCGGTGGTTATCCGCAGCAGCAACAGTCCGGTGGCTATCCGCAGCCGCAACAGTCCGGTGACTATGAGCAATCGAACGTGTCTCAGACAGCCTCAGGTGCGTTCCGGCAGCGTCGAGAAATCGGTGTGTATCGTCGGCCGCGGCCGTCTGTACAGCATGCGAACGAAAAAACAATATCGCGTTCTAAGGACTCATATCTTGACGAGCACGAAGACGACTACAGCGATGATTCCAGGTCACCACATTCGCCACCACGCAGCCGGTTTAGCAATCTCCATCCTGATAACGAAGGCGGGTTGGTTCAGTCGTTCCTGTCATCGCTGAGACAAGCGCTCTGGCCGATGACACAGGCCTAGTAGTTCAGTCTGCGAAAGTACCGACTGCGTCCAAGATGATAAGATAGGCACCTTGGTGTCGTTGGATGAAAATGCGTCGGTGAGAGGTGCGTTTCGAAACCTGCGATTACCGCTTGGAAATCGTAAGGAGACCCACTATGCGCCCCATTTCGATGATGTTTTTATGCGTTTCGTTTCTGCTGGCATCATGCGCGCTGCCTGCAGAATCGCATAGCTCGCACACTGGCGTTCGGAACGAGGTCAACCCATACATTTGCGATGTCAATGATGCTGTCTGTGACTTTACCGCTGGACTTGTGAATGACCAGGGACACCTCGTTCTGCGAGTGCAAAGCTTCACCGACACGCTTTCGTCGTACTTCTGCGACAATGCAGGCGGTTTTGCGCCGCTCAGCCATGCTGTATCGCTCGATTCAATCTCTGCGTGGGTAAAAACAACGGGGGACTTCAATCCCTCTGATGTCTATGTGGAAATTTACGTACACGGGGTTCCCGGAGTGTTTTATTTCAATACGACCAATGCAAGAACCGGTCCGACAAAGCATGGTTACACCCTCTACACCTGGAAGACTAAGGATCTCGTCGGTCTCAAAGGTTTCCCAGAACATCCGGTCATCTCAGAGTTCGGATTCAGCATCAACGTATACACAATCGGAGCAGGATCAATCACAGGAATTTCTGTGAATTCACACCCCGTGCCGTTTGCCTGCCACACTGTCTGCACCTGTCCTTTCTCCGACCCGATCAATTGCGTGTTATAGAATCACGCGTGGTTTTGCCCGAACATCCCTCGGATGCGGTATCGCCGGAGACGGTGTCAGGGATAGAATTACAGTGTAATTGTTGGGGAGTATCAGACATGAGCGCTTCAGACGACACGCCGCGCACCAAAGACCTCGAATTGCTTGCCCGATATTACCGGCAGCAAGGGTTAAACGAGCTTGCTCAAGAAATAATTACAAGACTACGCGAAAAAGACCAGCGCAACGTGGTTGACATGTTTGAAAATGAGGAACGTCGCGCATAGCAACGATCACGCAGGGTACTGGATCTTCCTAAGCATTCCGTCACGGGATCTGTTCGTCAGATTCCGTGCTCTGTCAGTTGCAGGTTTACTTAATTCCCAGCGTCGATTGCAGTTTTCTTCGGTGGCATTGGGTTGCTGTTTTAATTAGTCTACGGAAGTTTTTTAAGAATGTCACAAAAGTGGCTGTATCTGCGCGTCTCATGGCTACCATAAAAAGTCGCGGTGCAACTTATTGTGGAGTATCAGCGTCCCTAACTCTGAATTGCGAAACCGAGGATCACGCCACGAAACTTAGGTTATACATTTGCGGAGATACTGCGGCATCGGTTCGTGCTATTCAGAACAGCCGAACACTGCTTGCGTTAATCGAAGGCGTCCACGACTTCGAGATTATCGACGTCCTCCAGGATCCGGAGGCGGCCGAAATGGCTCGGGTTCTGGCAACGCCAACGTTAATTCGAGAGGAGCCGCTACCAATCCGAGTGCTGGTCGGCGATCTTTCCAACCATCCAGTGGTGCTTTCTTCTCTCAATCAACCGAACGACATATATAAGGACACGCCATGAAGATTCCGTTGGAACGAATACTAACTGGTATTGAAGGTTTGGATTCTTTGCTGATCGGAGGACTGACGGTCGGCAGATCCACCCTGGTGGCGGGCACCTCCGGCAGCGCCAAGACTGTGTTAGCCGCCCATTTTTTAGCCGCAGGCATTGTGCAATTTGGACAGGCGGGAGTCTTTGTCACTTTTGAAGAATCACCTGAAGATATTCGAAAAAACATGATGAGCTTTGGATGGGACGTCGAGCAATGGGAGAACGAAGGCAAATGGGCGTTTGTCGATGCCTCTCCGCGAGGAAAGGAGCAACCGATACTTGTCGGTGATTTTGACTTTGGTGCACTGATTGCGCGAGTCAAACACGCAGCGAAGAAGGTAAACGCCAAGCGCGCTTCGATCGATACAATCGCTGCGGTTTTCTTGCAATACAAGGATATAGACATGGTGAGAGGAGAACTGCTGCGGCTGTCTGAATCCATGAAGGAGATGGAGATCACTTCTCTGATCACGGTTGAGCGCTTGCAGGAATATGGAGACATCAGCCGGTTTGGCGTCGAGGAATTTGTTACCGACAACGTGATCATCTTGCGCAACACCATGGAAAATGAGCGGAGACGGCGTACTATTGAGGTTTTGAAACTGCGGGGTGCCGATCATAGCAAGGGTGAATGCCCGTTCACCGTCAGCACCAGATCCGGTATCACGGCGGTGCCGTTGACGGCGATCGAATTGAAGCAACGTTCATCGCAGATAAGGGTCAGTTCGGGCAACCAAACTCTCGATGCCATGTGTTCGGGCGGTTTCTTCCGGGATTCCATCGTTCTTGTATCCGGCGCCACTGGAACAGGTAAGACTCTCTTGGTCAGCGAGTTTATGCATGAAGCGGCCAAGGCGAAAGAAAAGAGCCTGCTGTTTGCCTTTGAAGAAAGCCGAGAACAGCTGTTTCGCAATGCCTCAGGTTGGGGCATGGACTTCGAGCAGCTCGAGCGTGATGGATTACTTAAGGTGATCTGTCTCTATCCTGAAGTAAAAGGATTGGAGGATCACTTTATCGAGATGCGTCAGGCAACCGAAAGTTTCCAACCACACCGCATCGCTGTAGACAGCCTCTCAGCCCTGGAGCGCTCGGCACACCCAAGGGGTTTCAGAGAATTTGTGATCGGCATGACGTCATATATCAAAACCAAAGAGATTACAGGATTGTTCACCGCGACAACACCGACACTCGTGGGCGGCGCGTCGATCACAGAAACGCACATTTCGACAATTACTGATTCGATCATTTTGCTGCGGTACGTTGAGAGCTTTGGTTCGATCAAACGCGGCATCACTGTTTTGAAGATGCGCGGCTCGTCACACGAGAAGGAAATTAGAGAGTTGGATATCACAAAGGACGGAATGGTGATCAAAGGGCCATTCAGAAAACTGGTTGGCGTGTTGAGCGGACACCCGGTGGTCCTGGGGGAAGAGCCGAACTAGCAATCGGGCGTGGTCGACATTGGGGGCAATCGATGCAAGAGCGAGGAAACATGCTAACTGATATGGCTGACCTTCATCCAATAACCAGACTGAAAGATGCTGGAATCAAAAACTTTCGCGACTTTTTACCGCTGCTCGACGCAACGACAGACGGTATCTTGATTCTCGACAAAGGCGGCACCGTTCTCTTTAGCAATCAGGCGGCGGAAAACCTGCTGTGGAAACGGCGTGAAGAACTTCATGGCACCGTATTTGGTTTACCGCTTGCTGCGGCCGGCAAGACACAATTGCAAGTCACGCACAAGCGAGGCGATATAAGAACGGTGGAGATGTCTGTGAGTAGCTTTCAGTTGCGCGAATCAGACCTTGTTATTGCCTGCCTGCACGATATTACCGAGCACATTGTGTTGCGGCAGTCACTGGCAGAACAGAATCAAAAGCTGCTCGAACTTAACGACGAGTTGGTCGCAGCCCGCGATACAGCGCTGGAGAGCGCGCGCCTCAAGGCGCAATTCGTAGCCAACGTCAGCCATGAGATACGCACCCCCATGTCCGGGATAATCGGTATGACAGAACTGCTGACGCTCGAAGATGGACTGACCGACGAACAGCAAGACACGATTAATGAAATATACTCTGCATCACTGCGATTGCTCGAGGTGCTGAATGCGTTGCTGGATTTCTCCAAGTTGGAAGCCGGCCGCTTTAAGATTGAGAAGAAGACTTTGCGAATCCCGGCGCTGTTGGATGAGATCGCCAAACTCATGCTTCCTTCCGCCGCGAAAAAAGGACTGTCGATGGAAACCTTCTTCGATCCGTCTCTCGATCTGAAATTGGTTGGAGATGAATTGAAAATACGCCAATCGTTGCTGAATTTGGCCCACAATGCTGTGAAATTTACTGAACGAGGCTTTGTTCGGATCTCCGCTAGGAACCTTTGCCAGCACGGCAACAAGGTCAATGTACTATTCTCAGTTGAAGACTCAGGCATTGGTTTAGATCAAGGCGCCCAGGCAAAACTCTTTCAGCCCTTTGTCCAGGCCGACGGATCGACAACGCGGCTCTTCGGAGGAACAGGTCTGGGACTTTCGATCACCAAAGGATTTGTCGACCTGATGGCTGGATGGATCGAGGTACGCAGCGAATCCGGCGTCGGTTCGAATTTTTCATTCGCCGTTCCACTAACGATCAAACAGCGCAAGCACAAAGACGACGCACCGCAGAACGCAAAACAGTAAATGCGGATAGCATCATGAAGCTATTGGGTTGCTTCAATTAAGCCGGCATCGAATTCGACGGTGGTTATCGAGATAGACAATAACTTTGGACATCCAGTCGCTTCCATGACTCCAGCCTTTCTCTTTCATTTTGAGATCGGTTCGGTCGCGGACGAGGTCATCGAAGGCTTGATCGGCAAAATTGCGGCTCGCACCATCAAACTCCAACTCGAACTTGCCTAGAGCAGATCCATGTCTATGTATCGGCGATGGCTCGCTGGCGTGTAAAAGGAATACAGTTGTGGGGCTATGCTGGTCAATGTCGCGGAGGGCGTCATTGGCGAAGCTAGGGAGACGCTCCGGCGTTAGAGTTTCACCAGTAGTCTTTAAACGCATCGTCAAACGGCCTTCACGAATAAGCTCCATCAGCACTTCATACTCGGTAAGTATTAACGTCATCCGCCATTCAAAAAAGCACTTGTCGCAAGCTACGTCAAATAATCCTTCATACTCCATAGCTGCATCGGGCCAATTCTTGGCGCTGATGACCTCACCCTCTGAGTATTTTTCCGAACCATCATTGCCGGTTTTAAATTGTATGTCGGTAGGTATTGCCTTGCGGCACTGTGAGCAAGGAAGCGTGGCATATAACGTTCGAAACGTGCCCATGGTTTGTCACTGGCTGTGAATCAATTGAAGAATATCATAGGGCAGTTAAATTTACCTGCCAAATTCAGTTTCTCGTCACCGATCGCATCTTCGGCAAATCGTAAGCCTGGCTGGCGAACATCCAACTGATCTGAGCAATGAAAAAGTGAATCGGATAGAATAGCAAATGACCAAGCAGGAGAATCTATAGGAATGGAGATTCTTGGTGGCATATTCGTCCTGAGTTTACTCATGCTTCTTTCCGGTTTTAAGATAGTGAAAGAGCACGATCGTTTGGTTGTCTTTCGCTTCGGTAAAGTCAGGGAATCGAAAGGCCCAGGCATGCACATGGTGGTGCCTCTCATCGATCGAACCCATACCGTTGACACTCGCGTTGCCACCGTGCCGATACCGCCGCTCGAGGTGGTTACTAAGGACAGTTGCCACGTCAAAGTTTCTGCAGTGTGCATGACACAAATCGTGGATGCGGCGAAGGCACTAACAAAAATGATCGAGCCGGAAACAGCAACGCTTGAGACAATACAAGCCGTGCTCACAGACACACTTCATCACCATACTCTCAAGGAGCTGTTGCACGACCGCCGGCACGTCGCCCACGTTTTGAAAGGCGAGCTGAGTAAGCGTACCAAGCAATGGGGAATCAAGATAAAATCGATTGAGATAAAGGAAATCGATCTCCCAATAGAACTTCGGGAGACTCTAGCGCAAGATAAACAGCATTCAACGGCAGAAACTCATAATAACAATGGCTCTAATAACGAAAGCGCTGGGCAAACTTATAAGTATCATGATGAGATGCATAAAAGCTGATGGCCGAAAACATACTCAGAGAGCTGCATTCCTCACCATTACACCAATGACCAAATGTGCCGCGAGGGCGTGATCCCGCAGCGCGGAGGTGACCGTGTCCAAGTTCTTGTCCGCACTGCTGCAAAACCTCAAAGGATTGGCGACCGGTCATATCCGCGACAACAAATTCTCAGATAGGATTGTCCTGTTCGGCGGTGTGTTGCTCCCATTGCTGGCTGCCTTGTTTGAAGCGACAACGCACTTTTGTGCGCATCGTTTCTTTGATCCATTTCCCTCAACCAGTCATTTGATTTTATTCTTATTGATTCCATTGAGCAATTTCCTTGCGCTTTTGGCTAGGCACAACAACCTGTCTGAGCACTATGCATCGATGGCGCTCTTGAGCGGAATGGCAGCAGGAGTGGCCGTCATGTACTCCTTGATGTTTCTGCCTATTGTCGGATGGTCATTATTGTTCACCCTGGCTGTGGGGTTTGGATTGCTTGGCTTAGCGCCACTGATTGCAGTACCATGCACCATTGGCGGTGGCAAGATCATCTGCCGGTTGGCATCAAACAAGACTTATTTCGATCCCCACCAGGTCGAACATTTCGGACACTTGATCATTTTGGTTATGGTAATCTCGATTGAGTTGCCGTCTACGCTAACGCGCGTTCATTTGGAAATGGCAGACAACAAGACGCAGTCCAAAGATGGTATCAATTGGTTGCGTAAATATGGAAACAATGAGGTAATGCTCAGAGCGTGCTATGAACGCTCCGGCAGGGCAACGGACATTCTTGGTTCTCTCTACGAGGCGGCGCATCCTCTGTCCGTTGATCATGCCCGCCGAATTTACTATCAAGTTACCGGTCAACCTTTCAATTCCGTGCCGCTGCCTGCCGGAGCGCGAGCAACAATCAGTCACGCCGGACTGGCTCCAGACATTGCCGGCGTCAATGCCAAGGTTGAAGACGAATTTGATCTTGACGCCGACATTGCCGGTGAGACTGTGAGCGGGCAGGCAAGAGGACTGTCTTTGGTTAAGAGCGGGATAAATGGCAAGATCGATTCAGACGCGCTACTGGCAGATCTTTCATGGTCGTTAGACTTTACCAACAAATCGAGATATGACCGTGAAGCCAGGGCGAAGCTGTTGTTGCCTGCAGGCGCGGTGATCGATGGAGCGACTCTAACAGTTGACGGCGTCGAGCACAATGCCGAGATCATGGTGAGGAAAAAAGCACGAGCGGTTTACGTGCAATCTGTGGTTCAACGACAAAATCCGCTTTTGATCAGCACTTGCGGGCCGGACGAAGTGCTGCTGCAATGCTTTCCGATCGAGCCCGGAAAGACCGTTGGTATCAGGCTCTCGCTCGCGTGTCGTTTGACTTTTATTGACGATGGCCGAGCCGCAGTCCCATTACCGATCATCGTGGAGAAGAACTTCGTCCAAGTAGTGCCAGTCATATTGGACCTCAAAGGTTCACATTCCTTGACGGGGTTCGACAGACGGAATGTAGTAACCGACCGGGCAAATTCATCGAAACCTCAGTCCGCCAATGCCGCTTCACTCTCTTCCTTGAACGAGATACTAGATGTTTCTTCATTGGATACCCTGAGATCTCCTGTTTCTGCAATCCGGGATCCTCAATGTACAACTGTTTTCTGCCACAACACGTTTGACGGCGGAAGGACAATAGTGGATCGTCGAATTGCTCCGGAAACCAACAAGCCTCCGACGAAACTTTTGATCATAATAGACGGTTCAAAGTTTATGGCTGCTGATGTTGATGAGATTGCCAAAGGACTCAAAGCGCTTCCAGCCTCTGTGCCCATTGAGTTGCGTTTGATTAGTGATGAAACTAAGACTCTATTTTCAGGAACGATAGGAGGCTCGCAAACCACATTCAATGAAGCAATTGCAGCGCTGCAAAACTCAGAATTCGTAGGTGGACAGGACGATTCATTGGCTCTGATCTACTTGGCGAGAAAAGCAATCGCGGATCCAGGCACAGCTGTGTTGTGGATTCATGGCGCGCAACCGGTTTGCAAGGCAAAGAAAGAAGACTTACAGAAATTGCTTAAGCAAGATGTGGAGCATCCTCTCGTCTATGACTTCACTGTCTGCGCTGGTCCTGCTGAAATTCTCAACGGAATCTATCCTTGCTCTTCTTTTGTTCGAGTGACCAGAACTGCTGACATATCCTCAGATTTGCAAGGGCTTTATCGTTCATGGAAATCACCCGCTAGTGCAGATGGTGAATTCTCCAGTATTCCGTATCGTGAGGGTGAAGTCGTGCCGGGTCACGAGACCTATCCAAGTCTTGCACAACTCTATGCCAGTAATCAGATTTTGCAGGATGTGAGCAGACTGGACTCAATCGATCAGACAGTTGATCAGACCCAGGCAGCTCAGCTGGCTCAGGATTATCATTTGGTGACACCAGTGTCGAGTGCAGTCGTCACATCTACAGACGCTCTCGAGCGTGACCAGAAGGTTGCTACCGGAGTCGCCCCTGAGGCGGACACCTGGCTGCTTCTCATCGTCGCCGGCGGGCTCATCGTGGCATGCATCCGAATCCAGCGACGAAGACATGGGACGGTGCATGCGTGACCACACACATCTCATTACCGCCGACGCAATTCACGACTGCAGCAGCAAAATCGCAAGTACGTTCCATTGAAGCAGCTCAGCTGATCGCGGCGGTCGTCGCCTTTTGGCCAGTCTGGTTTTGGTATTGCGAGCGAATCTGCGATCGCTCGGACGAGCCGCTCGGAGTAGTCGCACTTATCACGGTACTCGCATTATCGTGGGGACGAATCAATGGGGTCTCAGGCAAAAGTACGATAAGAACTGCTGAGAATATTCCAGCGGATCAATTTGAAAATCCTATCTCGCATCAGTCGGACAAGCGCGGGATTCTTCCTCATCTAACTAATGTTCTCAGTATGATCGTGCCACTACTGCTGGTGCTTCTGTATTGTTGTCTGTTTCAGCAGACACCAATAGTGGTGCAGTCCATTGTCGCAGTCACGGTTGTCGGCATATGTCTTATTCGATCCGGGGCAAGTGTTCCTCTTGCCGGAGACTGGGCGCTCCTCCTGCTTTCATTGCCGGTTGTCGCCTCACTCAATTTCTATTTTGGTTATCCATTGAGGATTCTTGCTTCTCATCTCGCATCAGTGCTACTGAATTTGGGTGGACTGGCTGTGCGCGTGCAAGGCGCAGATATTTTTTGGAACGACATGGATGTAAGTATCGATCAGCCCTGCAGCGGAATCAGAATGCTCTGGGTCGCATTCTATCTCACGGCTACATTGTGCAGTACGCTGCGCTTGAAGTTGCGACCAACGATTCAACTCCTGCTTCAGTCGGTGGTAGCAGCGGTAGTGGCAAATGCACTGCGCGTGAGCTCCCTCTTCTACCTCGAATCCGGCATCATCAAGATTGAAGCTCCATGGCACAACATTGTCCATTCCGGCATAGGCATCGTTGCTTTCGCTTTGACGGCTCTTATTCTCACCAAGGTCGCATTCGTTATCTCGTACCACGGGAGCATCGCCAGTCCACAACGCCTCAATTCTGACACTGCGCGGAGCACCCCTCGAGCACAAATTATTGCATTCACGCTTTGCTGTGGTCTGGCTGCCACTATTCCGTTTTTTGTGGGACGAATGCAGCAGTCAGTCGACTTGCAGTCCTTCAAAGGGTGGCCGGCAGAGTTCGAGGGACGGCCGCTGCGTGAAGAAACGCTGTCGTCCGCTACAGCAAGATTTGCCGATCAATTTCCCGGATGCATCGCCGTTTTTGCCAGTGACAACCGCCGTGTGATTTTCCGCTGGGTTACACAACCTACGCGCCAGCTCCACTCGGCGGAGACCTGCTACAGAGCTTCGGGTTATGAGATCAAATGGTTGCCCAAATTTCAGGACTTAGAAGGCAATGGATGGGCGGCATTCGAAGCCACAAAAGACTCGGAAAAATTACGCGTGCGTGAGCGACTCTTCGATGAGCGTGGACATAGCTGGACGGACGTATCCGCATGGTATTGGTCCGCCGTTCTGCAACATTCCCGTGCCCCTTGGTGGTCGATTTGCGTGATCGAATCTGATTGAGTCGGCCGGCACAGCCTCGAAATTATGCCTTGAATTCCGAAGTGAATGCTCCATCGGGCTCCGTCTCCCGGTTTCAGGAAGGATGGAACATTTTTTGTTTTTCAATGCGCTAAATTAGAGGAGCGAAACGATCAATCTTGCTGATCAGCATGCTCTTGGTTTGATGCCGATGCTTGAGGGCGCAGAGTACGTCATTAAATCTGGTGCACGCAGCAGTCTCGATAGCAAGGCAGCGGAGTCGCGCAAGCTTTTCGGCGGCAAGCGCATAGCTCGACGCCGTGCGTGTCGCCGCATCGACTTCGATCTCAGTCAGGAGCTTTACCCAGAGATCGGTTGCTGCTTCCTCTTTCGACCGTGTCACTGCCGAGGGTATGGTTGCCCGGAGATCGGTCTTGTTGTGAGCTTCGAGAGTAATCATTTGTGCCAGCCCAGTGAAGGAATACGCTGAGTGTATATTTGTATGAAGCTCTGAGTATAACTGCTGAGTTCAATGAATACAACATAGAGCGATCGGGGGATGAAAAACTAATTATGTGCGACTAATACCACTACTCGTGGTGTCACTGGGAGAAACATAAATTACTGAATACAGATGGAAACTGATTGAACGATTGAAACCTACCGTTCTCAAGTCGTCACAGCGGCGCTCAAAATGTGGATGCTGGCATCCGTTGATGAAACAATATAGCGGGAAGATGGAATCTGGCTGCAATCGGTCTCGGCGTAATGGAAACGACAAAAAAGCTTCGAACCACTAAACAGTTTCGCACCTGGTTCTTCGAAGGCATGAAACCAAGCGCTAAGGCGCGCGACGAAAAGGCGCCGTGGTACTGCGTGATGTGCCTGACGGGCCTGGATTACTTCGGCAGCTTAGGGTACGCGCCCGGTATCGCTGCTCTGTCGGCTGGACTGTTGGCGCCGCAAGCCACCATTGTCTTGGTACTGTTAACGATCTTCGGCGCATTGCCGATGTATAAACGAGTGTCGGAAAAAAGCCCATACGGGCAGGGCAGCATTTCGATGCTGGAAAGGCTCGTTCCTGGCTGGGCAGGAAAGACTCTGATTCTGTGTCTGATCGGATTTGCTGCCACCGATTTCATCATTACGATCACTCTTTCGGCTGCAGACGCGGCTGCGCACATTGCCGAAAACAGCTATGTCAAACAACTGTGCGCGCAAGACCATTCCTGGCTGTTTCTCCAAGACAGGATGGGAGTGACGATGGCATTGCTCGTCGTATTGACGATGGTATTTCTTATGGGATTCAAAGAAGCCGTGCAGGTGGCAGTTGTTGTCGTGTCAGCATATCTTTTGCTCAATGTCGGCGTCTCTGCCGTCGGTTGTTGGGAGGTGTTTCACCGACCGCAAGATTGGTCAAACTGGCAGGCGCAGCTGTTCTCCACCTTCAAGACGCCCTGGCATATGGCGCTGCGATCTCTGATCGTCTTTCCTTCGTTAGCACTAGGTCTGTCTGGTTTCGAAACCGGCGTGACGGTCATGCCAATTGTTAAAGGTGATCCCGGAGACACAGAGGAGAAACCAACCGGGCGCATTCGAAATACCAAAAAGCTACTGACGACAGCTGCCATTATCATGAGTAGCTTTTTGCTGCTTAGCAGTTTCATGACCACGATTCTGATCCCGCAATCCGCATTTCAGGCGGGTGGAGAAGCTAACGGCAGGGCGCTTGCATACATCGCTCACCACTATCTGGGTAGCCAATATGGAACCGCTTATGACATTTCTACGATTTTCATTCTCTGGTTTTCCGGAGCGTCCTCAATGGCAGGATTGCTGAGTCTCGTTCCGCGTTACTTGCCGCGATTCGGCATGGCTCCCGATTGGGCGCGCGCAACCCGACCGTTGGTGATATTTTTCGCCTTGGTTTCGTTTGTGGTGACGTATTTGTTCAAAGCCGATGTCGATGCGCAAGGCGGTGCATATGCCACCGGTGTCTTGGTGTTAATGAGCTCGGCAGCAGTTGCAGTGCTTCTTTCTTTGCCAAAAACAGAACACTTGACCCGTGTAATTTACTTTTGCATATCCGCGATCTTCGCCTATACCACGATAATGAATATCGTGCAAAGACCTGAAGGGCTGCATATCGCCGGTTTCTTCATTCTCAGCATTTTCACTATCTCTTTCATCTCTCGCACTGCGCGATCTACCGAGCTGCGCACGCGAAACGTCAGGTTCGACGAAACTGCACATAAGCTCGTGGAGAGATTTAACGGCAAAACGATGCATATCGTTGCGCATACTCCTGGCACGCACGATTACAAAAAGTGCGAAGAAAGAGCACGCTTGCTACATTATCTTAGCGTGGAAGATGCGCCTGAATTAGTTTTTCTTGAAATCACCATTAAAGATGCGTCTGAGTTTTCCGAAGATGGACTGTTTATTCAAGGCTTCGAGGAAGACGGATATCACATCCTTCGATGCATGAGTGCCGCGGTACCAAATGCGATTGCATCAATTCTGATTGCCATCCGCAATAAAACGTGCATGATACCTCACGCGTTTCTCTATTGGACCGAGGGAAATCCACTCTTCTACGCCCTCAAATATTTATTCTTAGGAGTCGGCGAAACCGGACCAGTCACGCGCGAGATACTTCGAGAAGCAGAACCAGACGTCGCCCGTCGTCCGAAGATTCACGTCGTGTAGGACCTGTACACCTACATTATTCTGCAGGAATGGCTTCAAGCGCTTCTCCAGGAGCCTCGGAGCTCCAACTCTGGTCCCGCAGTTTGCCTACTCAGATACAATAGTATTAGTGAGCCCTAACCGAGGGATCTTGGTGCACCAGAGAACCGCCGAGAACTGTTTCGACTGAATCAAATCGATCTCGTGACACCGCCTGCGCAGCCATGGAGTTAACAGATCTTTGCAAAACAAAGAGCTCGCCGAGGAGCTGCTCGAAAAAATCCATTTGACGGCTGGGTGCGCCGAGTGCGGTGAAGACGAATGCATTTGTGCTCATCAGCATGCGGCGAGCGGCAATGCCGATGTTCGACTCGAAAAACTATCGCAGATCTCAACTGTAGATGATGTTCGTGAAGCTAAACTCGATTCATCGCAGGATCACGGCCAGGTCGCAAACGAAAATCAGACGAGCCGAGAAACAGCCGAAAGTCGAAGAAACAGAGGTTCTCAAATTCAATCTTCCGTTGCTCTATGGACTATTACATTTCGAAGCCTTCTTTCAATACTCGTACTTGAATTCCTGGACGATCGAACATTACTTGGAGCGTGCCTTGCGCTCTGTGCGATTATGCTATCTCTTGCCACTTCAATCTCCAATCACAACTATGACCAGATCAAGAGCATCGTGGATCCAACCTTCCGTGCGATTGCCATGTTCATGGCTGCCAGGGAGATCGCCTGTTGGTTCATCCGCCGATCTCTGTCCCAAGCGACTAAGAAAACAACGATGCTCGAATCGATAAGCTTGGCCCCAAGATATCTATTGAATTTTGCGATGATTACCTTAGTGTTGGTATCGATTGTCCTTGGCTTGATTTTTCCTTGCCTTTTGATGGGAAGCCACTTCGTATGGACCTTCGGTGGATACTCTTGCGCAACCCTCGTGTTTCTCTCGACGGCAGTTGCTATCGTTGCCGTGATAGTTCAGGAAATCGCGATATATCTCAGGCCATTGCCCGGCAAGAACGCTGCGGACACGGCATCATGGAAGACTAGATGCATGGTGCATGTAAAAACATTTTTCAAAATTTCTGAAGTTTCATATACAGCTTGGCTGACCATTACCGGTGCGCTCATGCTGATATTTTGGAGCGACCTGATATGGCTTACATCCGCAACCGTTGCAGCTCAATCTCTTCGAGAACATGATCCCTCAAGGGCGGCCGCCTGGGCTGAATCTTTAGAGAAAAACTCCGATCGAGCTCACGCAGCTGATTCGAGTTATCTGATCGCATTAGCAGATATTGCTTTGGGGAAGGAAGATCAGGCAGAGACCCATCTAGATCAAGCAGTGTCTGACCTCCGTAGTAGGCCCGATCAGAAGTTGGAAATGGCTGTGTTAAATGCAAAGGCAGAACTTGCACGACGCCACCGCATCAGGCAGAAAATGAACCAGCAATCTCAAGATTCGCAGAACGAAAAATCAGATTTAGAATCACACACATCCTACAACCTGAAATACGGCCCATTCGAATTGAATTTGCAGATGAAGGTCGACGAATGAGAACATTTGATACCAATATTGGTGGCTTGCACTTCTCCGGCTATATCTACAATGCTGCTGGTCCGAAAGATGCCACATATGAGGAATTGGTGCCAATTGCTGCATCCGCGTCCGTTGCGATCACGATGAAGTCGTGTACCCTCGAGGCTCGTGACGGCAATCCTGAGCCACGTTACGCCTTCACGGCTGAGCCTTATGGATCGATTAGTGCGTCTGGGTTGCCGAACCTTGGATATAAGGCTTACATCGAACTAGCGGCCAGAATTAAGCGCGAATTTCCAAACAAGCCTGTTGTAGCAAGTGTCGCAGGCCTGGCACTTGATGAATTTGCAATTCTAGTAGAAGCATTTCAGCACAGCCAGTCCGATATGATCGAAGTGAATCTTCACTCTTGCCCGAAGGAAAAGGGTAAACAGCAATTGGCGCACGATGTGGAGGGTATCGAAAAGGTTCTCACGGCAATCATGAAGCTCGGCAAGAAGCCGGTTGGTGTAAAACTTCCGATGTACTCCGACATCGATCACATTGAGACGTTAGCTACCTTGTTCAAGAAGCACGGCGTAGCCTTCATTTCTACTGTTAGTTCTGTCAGTCCCGCTTTGGTTATTGATGCGGAAACAGAAACAGCTCTGATAAAGCCCAAGGCAGGCATAGGCGGTATGGGCGGGTCGTATGTGAAACCATTTGCTCTAGCCAATGTGCGCGCATTCGCACAGTTGCTTCAAGACACGTCTGTTTCAGTCGTCGGTGTTGGGGGTGTGCGAACCGGCAAAGACGTTTTCGATTTCTTGTTAGCCGGAGCTGACGCAGTACAAATAGGCACTACTTTCTACGAAGAAGGTCCACAATGTTTTCAGCGCGTGGCGGTAGAATTTGCATCAATAATGGAACACAAAGGATACAACTGTATTTCCGATGCGAAGGGCAAGCTCAAGCTGCTTTAGTCACCTGTTTGAGCATTGAGGATTTGTGAGCGTAAACGCGACTAGAATGTATTGGCCGTCCCCTCAAGATTACAGTGAGGCTGTTCAGACACCCAGCAGTTTCTCTGATGAGCAGTTGCGCTCGGCGAGTGTTGAGACAACGGCGTTGGGATTGCCGCGATCCTTGTCAGGTAACTTTGCCACGGTCTTTTGTTTTCACTGCACCGATCGCAAGGTGGCTTTGCGCTGTTTCTTGCGTAACGTCCCCGATCAAAGAGTTCGCTATAAGGCAATTTCGAAATACGTGCTTGCTGATGATTTGGTTTGCACTGTTCCGGTTGAATACATCGAGCAGGGGATCAGAATTAGCGGAGACTGGTACCCCGTTTTGAAGATGGAATGGGTGGAAGGGCTGACTCTCAACGAGTTCATTAATGAGCACTTGGAAAATGACATGGCACTGCAGTTGCTGGCGAGCTATTTCAAAGAAATGACGCTCTCCCTGCGGCGCGCTGGTATCGCTCATGGTGACTTGCAACACGACAATATTCTCATTTCCGATAGTGAGCTGAGATTGGTTGACTACGATGGAATGTACGTGCCGGAGCTTTCCAGCCTTACAGCCAATGAGCTGGGGCACCTTAACTATCAGCATCCTGGCAGAACAAACGAGCAGTACGGGCCAAATTTGGATAACTTCAGCGCCTGGGTGATTTACTTGTCGCTTACGTGCTTAAGCATAGATCCAGGTCTATGGAAATCGTTGGATGGCGGTGCAGATTGCCTTCTGTTTCGGCATGTTGATTTCACGAATCCAACGAATTCTTCCGCGTTCAAGACCCTGCTGCGGCATAGCGACGTGCGAATAAGAAGGGCCGGTTGCATGATGCGCCACGTTCTGGACCTTGCTCCGGCAAGCGTCCCGTTTCTTGATGCCAATCCAAGCCCGCAAGTGCTTGACCGAATGTTGGCTGGACAGACCAGCGCTGGCGATGTCGTCCAATCTGCCGATCTTGATGGACCCTGGTATCAGCGATCAAATGTAGCTGGACTGGGCGAAAATCAGCGCAGCGCTAAAGACGTTTCTGGCACCGCCAGTGGTGGTGCGCCTGGCAGCAGTACAGTGGCACCACACACCGGTCCTTTACCACCAGTCGTGGGTTCACCTGTCACCCCGACAACACTGCCCGGCCAAGATATCAGTCGTGGGAGTGTAGCGGAAAAATGGACCAATGTAGTTGGGCTGCCTGTAATTGACGAGTTGAACCGTCATTTCGGAATAGATGAGCTGCTGATTGCAGCTGTGAAAGTGGATCGACCACATTCATTTGGATTGGTCACGAATCAACGTGTAATCATTGTCAGCTACTGGCTTAAATTTGAGTATATTCCATTTGAACAAATCGGCGAGGTAGTAACTCGTAAGCCAGGACTATTTGAGGTAAATGGCAGTATTTTTCTGCACCCCGAGCCAAATTGTCGACGCCACAGATTCTGGCGAGTCGATCCAATCCAACTTCAAGGAGCGGAGGAAGCGCTGAAAACCTTCGTTGATGCGCTTCCGAACTACATTCGTGTGTCCAGCGGATTAAAAGGTTAGATCGAGCGTATGATCTGCATGAATCAAGATACAGGAGCGACCGACCAACTTCATCAGAAAGAGATTGGCCAACATGCTGTAATCGCAGCTGTTTTATGAAAAGAAGAGGCAAACGTTCACTGATCGCGATTTTTGTCTACCGCAAACGATTTGACTTGATAGTAACATATGTGTTACTATCGATCCGTGAGAGTAGAAGAATACCTTGCGACGGATGGGTCTAGCCCGTACAAGAACTGGTTCGATGATCTCGATGCTGAGGCTGCGGCTAAGGTGACAGTGGCCGTGCTTCGCATCCGTCAGGGCTTGACCTCATCCATTAAGTGGTTCGAGGGCATCGGAGAATACAAAATCGATTGGGGACCTGGATATCGCATCTATCTCGCGCAGGACGGCGCTGACTTGATTATTCTCTTTGGTGGCGGAACTAAAAAGCAGCAAAATGCCGACATCAAGGCAGCCAAACGATTGTACAAAGAATACAAAACCAGGAAGGATGAGGCAAAAAAGAAAGCGGTTGAGCAGAAGCCTAAAGCAGATAAAGTGCGCAAGAGCAAGGGGTAGATATAATGGCGCTGACCCGTGATTTCAAAGAAACTATTCTGGAGCGCGTCAATAGCGATCCCGCGTTTGCTAAAGCGCTTCTCGATGAGGCTGGCACACTATTTCTGAATGGCGATCCGGAAACCGCCCGTCTCATACTGCGCGATTTGGTCAATGCAACCATTGGCTTTGAGGAACTCGCCAACATCATTCCAGCACCGGCGAAAAGTCTGCATCGCATGCTTTCTGAACGGGGCAATCCCAGCATGAATAATGTCGCTGCAATCTTTTCCGCTGTGAGCAAGAGGCTCGACGTCAGGATCGAAGCACATGCGATGAAAAAAGGAAGAGTAAAAAGGCGCTAGCTTGATTCGCCATGTATCGTAAGCGCTTCGTTCGTGAATCATTGTCGTAGCGCTCTTCCAACGACCGCCTCACCTGGTCGACATAGAAATGCATGCGCTTGCACCTAAAAACTCCATGCTTTTGGCGTACTCAGTCAGAATGCTCGTCACCCGAACTTGGAGGAGGATTTTTCGGCTTGCTGCTCGAGCGATTCAGCACCTGCGCGTTTACTTTCATCTCGATCTCTTGCGCGTTCGCGGGTTCGCAGCCTAGATTTTTGCGCAAGTCGTTTACTTTTTGAATTGCTTCATCGATCGTATGGCCGAAAGTGAATTGATATTGATTGCCTTTTGAATCAGATACAGTGCCATGTCCGGTCGTCACAGAGGTTGTTTCGAATGTGCCATCTAACGTGCGTCCATCTGAACACTTTGCCTTGATATAGCCGCGTTGACCGGCCCCAGAACCGGAGAACCAGGGATAATGAGTCACCTGACCGTGGCCGTGACAATCACAGCCGTTTGCGAACACGAAGTCTAGAGAAGCGTGCCCAATCAGTGGATCATCCTGGATCAGTCCGTAAAACAGATCGCAGCTGCCCGCATTTTGAGCGACAAAATAGTAACTGAGCTTCCAAAAGTGAGCTTTGCTCATCATTCGCTTTAAGAAGGATGGCTCTTTGTGTTTTCGCGTAAGCGCACCATGTTCGTCGGTGGGCAGAGTATCATTTGGACCAGGAGTCACATCGGGTGGGTGTTGCATCAGCGAGCCGCCAAACTTCATCCACGCATCTCGCAACTCCTGCTTGTGCATGTGTTTAGTCGACTGACTGATGAGGAAATCGTAGCGCTGTTTGGTTTTAGCCAGCAAAGGATCGTCTTGCTTCAGACTCGATACACACAAAGCAAGAGCCTGAGCGCAGCGGTCTTGTGCTTTGGACAACTCATCTGCACAACAGTAGCTCGCCGTCAAATCATTGAGAATGCGGATCTCCTCAATGGTTCCCCGCTGAGTTTTCTCGCACTCTTTCAAAGCATCTTTGAATGAGTTTGCGGCTTTCTTGTAATCAGCGGCTTCATACGCAACTCTTCCCTGGTCGATCGAATCCTCGTAGAAAGACGCCGACTTTTTCGCCAGTGCAGGAGCCAGAGCGCTCGCCACAATTATGAAGGCCACAATGAATGATTTGCATGACAATAACATGGTTTCAGAATATCAGCTTGGCGGGGGTTATGCCCAACTAGTGGGCGGTCGGGGATTAATGCATCTGACCGGATGTTGACGAACGGAACCCGACCCATTCGTATCCAGGACTGCACCGCTAATAGTGGCACATGGTCTTGTGAGGGTGAAAAAGGCGAAAGCAATTAACTGGGTACGTCAGATCGATATTCTCTCAGTCGAGGTCTTATTCCCAGCCAGGTTAGAAAAGCAATCATGATAGCGATAGTCATGCAAGCAGAACCTAAGAATCGCATTTCGGCGACACCACGCGCAGTGGCGTCTGCGAGCAGCTCTCGATTTTGATCCGTCATCTGTATCAGGGCTTGGCTGAAGGATGCGAATGCGTGTTCAGACTGGTTGGGCGCAGCTCCGAGGCATAACTCGACTGCGGCATTATGATTGTTGCTCTGCTCCAGTCGGCGAATCTCCGAGTCGATTTTGATATATTCACTCCATGACTGCAACATTTGCCTAGCAGCAGAATTGGCTGCACCAGACGAATCGGCAGTTGACGCAAGATTCGAATTCTCAAGCGCGTCAAGACGGTTGGTGTTTACGGAAACAAAATTCTGCGGCCCATTGAATTCACGCTCGAACTGATTTTGATCCTGCTTGCTGAGCAGATACAGGCTCTCAAGACCATTGGCTTCGTTTGCTGCGGAACGCATTTGCCATAGCATATTGATCTTGTCGTAGGCTTTGGCGTTTGCCACCATAACAGACTTCAGGCAGTTCTCGGAGGCAAGATAGAAAACCGACACGATGCCGATACCACAAACAGTGGCAAAAGCAAGCCAAACATTTAGTATTCGCCTGACTTTTTTTCTCAAGTATATTTGAGCAGACATCAGCGTCACGATAAGCAAAACTCCAGATATGACAGCGACATGCAGAAGAAGCTCAATGTTGGAAATGCTCGCCGCAAAACTGCGCTCTACGCGATCATGCCTCGTTTGCACGAGTTTGTCCGAGAGCGGTAGCACCTCATACCTCATGCAATGTATCTCATCTAGCAGGGCTTGCCATGATCGGTCTGAGTGAAGCTCAAAATACGTTCTAGCTGCTTCAGCCCTACGCAAGTACTTCTGCACACCATTGATTAGCGATTTTATCGTTGATAGATCTTCGGGATCATCTGTTGCCGCGGATAGAAGCAAATCGGTCACTTTTGCTTCGCTTTTATCGTACTGATCGAGAGACAGCTGCCGGCGTTGTTCTGACAGTGTTAGAAATACGTCCACTGCGTTTGTGTTGAGATCTAGCAGATCTGCTCTGATTTCCTGGGCTGTCAAAGTGCTTGGGAAAACACGCTGCCCGAAATTCGCTGCAGCATCGTGCAAGCGATCAGCTCCGACGAGTCCGGTAAAGCCAAAGCTGCCAGCCAACAACCATATAAGGATCACGAAGAGTACCAGTTTCTGCGGCGTTGTCGGACCACGATCATCTCGCGTGCTTGCACTCGAGCTTTGCAATGACTTCAAGGAGACAATTTGTACGGGCTCCTTCGCTGGCGCTGCCACTTCGGCGAAAGCTGCTTCTGCCTCCGTGCTGCCCGTCGAAAGTTCAGCGGCGGCTGATTTTGTTGCTGGTGCAGCAGAAAACGCCGGACCCGCTGCGGATTCGCTAATGTTTTGTTGCAGCTTCAGCTGTTCTTCGTTGGACCTGGTTTCAGCCATGTTTGTTCGTCATTGCTTCGGTTGGATACAACGCACGGTCATCCTTGTCCAGCAGCCGAGCGTAATTTCATCTCCATCCTCGATCTGTAATTTGACTCCAGCCTTCGCTTGTTCGTTGTTCAAAGAGGTTCCATTTACAGAGCCGAGATCGATAAGGAACATTCTGTCATTCTCCTCGAGGATTTTACAGTGCCGGTGCGAAACGCCCGGATCGGCAAGTGGAATCTCGGGATAGATCCGTTTGCTGTCACTGCGGCGGCCGACCAGATTTTCGTTCAGATCCAGGTGAAAGGTGCGTAGTGGCTCGTCTGTTGGACAGGGCAGATCTGGGTCAGGATCTATGTAAAGAGAGGGGTCCACCACCACCAGGATCTGCCAACGTTGATTGCCACCAGGTATGGAGCGGTCACTCTTCTGGTGAGAGTCTTCGGTATGTTGTGCATCCGGCTCCTGAGCGTTGCCTGAGCGCACTGTGGAGTCGGACGAGACACGCGAGACCGGCTGCTGATTGGACTGTTCTGCTTCAAAGCGATAACGGCAGATCTCGCAATAACCAATGTCAAATCTAGTTCGTTCCATTCCGCATTCGGGGCAATGCACTCTGTCACTCATGTAACTTTGACTCTTGGGTCCTCAGCATATACTTCCACTCGCTCATGGTGCAGATGGCGTTCGTTTTGTTCTTGCAGTTCGAGTCGACGCCATATCCAGATCCATCGCGTCGGCCTTGGCGACAAATTTCCTTAACCGCACCGTACCATCCTTCGCGTCAATTATATCTACCACTTTTGCCAGCCTGCGCATAGTCTCTTCATTGCCAGATTCAGCGGCAATCTTCGCAGCTTTCCCCAGAAGTTTGGTGGCAACATCGAAATATCCTTTCTCTCTGTATTCGAGACCTTTCTGAATTGCCTCAGCCAGCTCATCTTGCCCGGTATAGTGTGCCACGTGAGCGTTCATGCGAGCAGACAGTGCCTCATCATCCGTCCATGCAGCTACTATGCTGCCTGGCGGCGACGCAATCTCCTGCCCGCCGTCTTCGTATACGAGTGATACTCGCCCGGCGAGCATCTCGTCGCCCGGCATCCCAGGCGGAACTTCAATGGCTATATGATAATCGCGAAGCTCTTTGCCCCACGCACCAGTAGGAAAGTCGATGAACTGCGGATCAGCAGCTTTACCACGCTCCGTCAAATCGAGTATCTCAGGACTCATTTGCTTGATTGCGATTAGTCTCGATGATTTGGGCATCCATAAGCGAATGCGCACGTTACTGACTTGGCGCTCCATCGCATTGCGCATGGCTTCGTAGAAGTCCGCCGCAATTCCTGCCGGCTCAGGAATGATCATCGCCGTTCCGAGCAGGCGACGAGCGATCTTCTGTAACTGCTTCGGATTCCAATCAGTGCCAACGCCGCGGCAATCGCACTGAAAAACGCCGTCCGACTTGATTAGCTCTGCATCTAACTGTGGCTCATCGTCGAGATTGTTCATACCATCTGTAAGAAACAATCCGTGACGAATGCGCTCGGGCATTTTTTCGAACTCTTGCCGCGCGCAAGCGAAAGCTGCCGACATGACGGTGGTGCCGCGCGGTTCGATAGCCGATACACGCGAAGAAGCGAGCTCTTTATTGGCTGCGGTTCCTTTTGATAGAGGCATGATTAAATGTGCGGAGGTTCCAAAGCCGACTATAAAAAACCAGCACATCGGATCTAGCGTTGCCACCACTTTTTTGACGGCGTCTTTCATCGATGCGACCCGCTCACCAAGCATTGAACCTGACGTGTCGAGGATCAGTCCTTCAATAAGTTGCTTTCGAACCAGCTGACTCGCGGTCGAATGAGACGTCACTGAGAAGATAGCGTCAGCGCGTTTTCCATCAACGCTGAGATACGGGTTTTGGAAAACTTCAACCTTGAATTCCATTGCGCGATTCCGTTGCTGAAATTGGTTGCGACAATGCAACTGTGATGTTGTCCCGGCCGCCCGCGGCGATCGCAAATGCAACCAAATGTGATGCAAGTCCGATTGCATTCGCATCAGCCGGTGCCGAATTTATGACGGTGTCGAATTCCGCTTGCGATGGCGCATAATTCCACAGCCCATCAGAGCAGAGAAGCAGCCACGAGTGCGGAGGCAGTTCTACCGAAACCACAGAGGGTTCAGGCGCGGTGCCGGATGTTGTTGTTTCAACCGGTCCGATACAATGCGTGATCAGGTGTGCCTTTTCCGAACTCATTGCCTCTGATTCGGCCATTTCTCCAGACTCGACGGCTTCGTTTATCCATGAGTGATCGTGCGTGATCAGTGTGCTGGATTCTCGTAATAGCAAGTATGCCCTGCTGTCGCCGACCCAACCAATAGTTGCGCTGTTGCCCTCGAGCAACGCGGCGACGATAGTGGTGCCGGGGGGATCTTTTTGTCCCTGTTTGTCGTACTCCAACGAGCAAACGGCCGTATGTGCGGCAATAATCGCATCATGCATTGCACTCTGCTTATCACTGAGCATGCCGTTGCGAACATGCTCGCTAAGCAGCGCCTGCGCTGCGCTTGCGGCACACAGAGAAGCTTCGCTGGATCGCTGAGCGCTTGAGAGACCATCGCAAACCACGAGTATGTGATAAGTACAGTCTTTGAATTGCTCGCTGGACAATTTGACGCTGTCTTCATTGCGAGGATGGTGCGCTCCGCGATCTGAAACGGCACCGAACTCGGTGCCCATGTCGAACACCTGATGATTGCGAAACTCCCACAATTCTCCGCACAATGAACAAAATCCGTCTTGCTCCGGCGAAGAAATTGGCGCACCGCAGCGACACGACGCACCAATCCTCGCTCGAACAATGGGAGCCACCACTGCCTTTAGTGCAGTGCCGTCGAGTTCACAGAAATTGTAATCGTCGGGACAATCTGTTCCGCATTTAGGGCAACGCATCGATTCCGTTCAACCTCAGTCTGTTCGGCCCGTGCGCCTGCCCCTATACCCTTCATCGTGAATGATATCAAAAGAACGTGACCATACGGACGTTATTGGCTTCATCAACAAGCCGACAGCGTTGTCGCTCTGACTGAACGAAACACGCACAAATTCTAAGATGCTTCTCGGCCGCCTCTCTCAGTCGATAAGGCCATAATGGCGTGTTCAAAATCATTTCCTGCTCTGCTTGAAATCCGGGTGCCTCTGCCACTCGGATTGCGGTTAGCAAAAGATCGGCACAAAGACGATGCTTCTCATATCCCTCGATTGCCATTACTTCGATGATTGTGCCGGCTTGCACTAAATGTTCCTTCTGTGTCGGCAGTCCAGCCATCGGCACGATTAATGCTCGCACAGCCGCGGCCTGCGCATTGTGATATTGGTTGCTTGTGGGAGGTATCTTCCGCAGAGCTTCTACGGCACCCCCTCTCTTTTTCTCCCTCAACATGCAACGGGCTAATCCAAAGATCGCCGGGCTGATCGTGTGGTCGGTTTTGGAGATTACTTTGTAGCATCTCTTGGCAGATGCAAAGTTATTCAAGGCGAGCTGAATGTTTGATTGGATGCTGTCTTCGCATACTGACTCTGCGCACATTGCCAATGCCAGCTTCGGCATCAATTCTCCTGGAAGCTCTGAATAAACGTAGTCGAATCGTTTCTGTGCTTCGGGGATACGCCCTAGCAAGAGCGCTATCTTGCCCCGACACCAGTGAACTCGCCAGTCGTCCCCATGCGCTTTCTCCAGATCTGAGAGCAAGGAATCTGCGAGACTGGGAATGTTCAATTGCGCCCGCACCTCCGCCAAACGCAGCCTGGCTTCGATGGAGTCGGGATGATGCACGACAATGCTATCCAGCATACGCTGCAACCGAGTGGGTTCCTTGATTGCAATAGTGCGAACCATTTCGTCTGCCGCAGAATCTGACAGATCGATTCGCAGAGGTGCAAGCAATCTGCAGGCGGTGGCACCATTGGGAACTGTCTCGATTGTCAGCGCATCAGATTCTACGTTCGGATCGTGAGTTTCGAAAAAGCTGCTTTCGATCGCCGAGCGGGAGTAGTCTTCCGGTGCCTCTTCCGCTAGAACGCCAATGAGCTGCTGAGCCATCGCCTCCGCCGACTGAAAGCGCTGCTTCGAGTCCTTTCTAGTCGCCTTCAAGAGAAACCGATAAAGGGATTCGTGCTCCGCTAAAAAAGGATCCTGCGCTGGAGTTGGTAGAGAGAATTCAAATTCGCCCTGAAATTTGAAGTTGAAGGTTAGCACCGCAAGCGTTCTCGCGATTGTGTACAAGTCTGATACTACAGACGGTTGCTCGGTCGATTCGGGCGCAGCGTAACCTGCAGTACAGTAAATCTCTCCGCCTTGCTCATCATTGCGGCGCACACCGCCCATATCAATGAGCTTCACGTCGTCGGCTTCTAGCATGAAGTTGTCTGGTTTGAAGTCGCAATAAATCATGCCCATATGATGCAAATGCGTGAACGCAGCCAATATTCGGTGCACGTATGCAATTGCTTCGGCAACCGGCAACGGCCCTCGTTCTTGCCGAATCTGCTTCAGGGTCTTGCCACTGATGAACTCCATGACGATGAAGCCTTCGCGTCCATGGCTGACGAAGTTGTATATGCCAACGATGTTTGGATGCTTGACCGCAGCGAGGTAGCGGCGCTCCTGCAAGGCAGCTGCAGCGCTGATTTCGTCTTTGGAATTGAGCAGACCTTTAAGCACGACATCTCGAGACAATAGTTTGTCCCAAGCTAGATAGACCCAGCCGAGTCCACCAAAAGCAATCGGGCCCTTTATTTCATATTGACCGGCGATTGTTTCTCCAGCATTGAGTGTGGGAACAAGTGAATATTCCCGACCGCACTTTGGGCAGAACCCTTTCATAAAATGGAATTGCATGCCGCAATGTCCACACAGTCTTTTGCTTTCCGGAACCGATGGATCCTTCAAAATCAATTCATCCGGATCAACCTTCGGCAGTGGGGGCACAGCGATAAAACCAGCGCCGAGCGCTCTGGTTTGCGCATGACTGCGTCGCTCCTGCTGAGCCCTAATCGCAGATGCGGAGTATTCAGCTCCCAGTGAACCGTCTACACCATCGATAAGGTGAGCGTCGGTTTCTTGCACATTCTCGTTAAGTTTGCTGTTGCTGACGATTCTGACGGCAGCCAACGTGTTCTTCCAGTTTGCGGCGAATCGTTCAACCAGGGAGGCACCACCTGCGGAGCGGCCGCAGTCCTCGCAGATATCATCAATTAGTTTGCCACCGCATTCGGGGCGCTTGCAAATGCCGTCCATGCAAACTATCCCTCGCGTGCCAATGAATTGATCGTCTGAGAAAAAATCTCCTGGTATTTAGCCACCAGGGCTGCGGCTTCTGGCAGCGATACGCGTGCCGCATACAGCGCCTTTTCTGCTTCCGCCGCCGCTGCATTAAGCGGAGTCGGGTCCAAAACTGCGGCACTGGATTTGGTGCTGGCTGTCGCCTTTGCTATCAATGCCGACAAACGTCCTCTAAGATCGTCGCGCAATTCCAGTGGTGCCCGGTTAGCGGCCAGCGCGGCGTACTCTTGCGTTAACAACTCCTCCGCAGCCGATCGCCACTTCTGTAACCCCACTAGAACCGGTTTCCAAAATCCATTTTTATTCGCCTCTTCAACTTTGCCTAGCCATGATTCCAGATCGTCCAACTGCTCAATCGATAATGGTGCAATCAAGCCCGGTGCATCGGTGATCTTGTCTCGCGCTTTCAAATAAGCTGCGTGCGACTCAATGCGAGTTTGCTTCAAACTTGCAAGGGTTTGCCGACATCTTCTAATATCAGCGTTTAGCTGTGCGCGCTTGACTTCAGTCTCCTCCAGGCGCCGACGAATAGATGTGATTGTCTCGCTTACGCTAATTTTCAAGTCGTCCCTCACTCCGATTGGATCGCATGGTATACGCAATCTCAATCGGACAATAGTTTCCCGAATGGTGGCAATTTGGTTGTCACAGTCTTCTGCTAAAGCCTTGGCTTGATTCTGCAACTGCGGAATCTCACTTTCCTGTGATGCAAGCATCTGTGGCAATTTTAACCAAAGCAGATCGACCGATTGTACCTGCTCTTTGACCTCAGTAAAGAGTCGTTCCAATGCATTACACAGGTCTTCTGCACTGGTGACTTGTACATGCATCTCCGTCTCATGAAACTTCGTTTCCTGAAAGTCTAGGGTAGAAGCAGCACCAGTCGGCAGCTCAATCGTTTGATCCTTCAGCAAACGTGCGATCTCCTTCACGGACTTATCAGAAACCTTCCAATGCTTGACCGAGCGTCTCAAACCCTCCGCCCGATCGATCTGTTCGCTCAAGATTGCGAAGACTTGCCACATCATGGGAATCTTGCTGATAACCGGCTCGACCATGCGCTTGCTCACACCATCGAGTCTCACTTGTTCAAACTTGTCTGCTCCTGTGAGCAGCCGATAAGAATCCATTTCGGACAGCGACAGCAAATCATTGCCGATAGCCGCAATCCTGCGGCACCATTGATCAAGCCAAGTTTCAGAAATCTCATCCATTCAGTTCAAAGGTCGTCTTTTAGTCTCACTACGCGGTCTTTAATAAGATGAATCAGAGAGAGGATCGCAGTCGATAATGCAATCCTTGCTGAGCCGCAGCTTACCGTTAGACCTGACGCCGATCACTCCTTTTTATCGGGAAGCTGTCCATCGTGATGGTGATGTCCGCCGCCACCCATTGATGACCGGATCATTTGCTTGTGGAGCTCATTGCGCTGGTCCGGCGTCAGCACCTGGTCTACACTGACAATGCTGTCCATGACGGTCATGGAGAGGTCAGAAGAAGCAGATGCAATCTGCTTCTCCAGGGCTTTGACAGCCTTGGTATCTGTATCTGAGGCGGTGAGAAGGTCTTGCATCCTGCGAATGAGCAGGTACATGTTCAACCCTTTGGGAACTATATTGGCGATAAACTGACCCTTTATCTCATAGAGCCTCTGGTACTGGTCGTCGGTGAGGGCATTGGCTCCCTCGAGCGCGGCTAGCGGGCTACGGTGATGGAAACGCATCATCATGGGGCACCCACCCATGGACATGCCTGGATGGAGCGTTCCTGGTCCAACCTTGCCCGCGGCGGGCGGTTGCAGACCCATGTGCCCGTCCAAGTTGGGCGCGCCGTCAGGGGCGCTGGCAATTACTTGCTCATCGGGACTCTGAGTGAGAGTTGGCGACGGCATTGGCTTGGCCGGACGGGGCGGCATGTCACCAATCAAAATGTCTCCCAATCCCATCATGTCGCCTAAGGCTTGTTGTGCCAGATTGTCCATCGGAGCATCTGACGGCGCGTCAGTGTTGACTCCTGTTTCCGCATGAGTCTGCGTGCCTTGCATGTCCGAATCTGTGGGAGGCGGTGTAGTGCTATCATCTGCGGCTCTAGCTGCAGGATTAATGAGGATATACGACAGGGCCAGTGCCGCAAATGCCAACTTTGCT
>Ga0206819_10101_pt2 | contig 31705 bp, 27 predicted proteins | sample Alteio_BWOrgCont_87_FD_152855 | JGI IMG/M metagenome (GOLD analysis project Ga0206819, IMG submission 152855) | Enriched cells from forest soil in Barre Woods Harvard Forest LTER site, Petersham, Massachusetts, United States -... | ecosystem: Environmental > Terrestrial > Soil > Temperate forest >... | reverse complement strand
ATCTGGCGCACCCAGCGTTCCCAACTCAATTGGCGTCTCGTTGTTCAAGCATAAAGTAGGCGCTGTTCCTGATCTGTCCGTGCTGGAAAAATCAGAAGACCTGTCTGCCGATGAATACGAATACTTCTCCGACAATGGCATTCGCAGTATGGCTGGAGCGCCGATTACCAGTCACGGCATCGTATATGGTGTGATCATCATTTTGGAATCACGTCCGGGCAGAAAATGGGTGCCGCACGAATTAGACATGCTCGAAATCGCCGCAAACCAGACGGCAGTTGCCTTGTCGCACAGTCAGGCGTACCTGCAGTTAAAAGATCAACTGTTCAACATGAATCTGCTCGGCAATCTCACCCAACAGCTGACCAATACCCTCGAGCTCGTCAGCCGCGCCGGCAAGCCCGAGTCCGAAGAAAAAGTGCGGCAATCCGGCAGCTCACCTCCACTTTCACTGCGCGAACTCGAAGTGCTAAAACTGATCGCCGGCGGGCTCGCCAATAGAGAAATCGCCCAACGCCTCTTCCTGACAGAGTCGACCGTCGAACTGCACGCCTCCCGTATCCGCAAAAAATTGAAACTGAAAAGCCGCACCGCCCTCGTCAAATACGCCTGCGACAACGGTCTGGCTTAACTCCGCGTAAACAAGCTTGTGTCGTCGGTCAGCTGCGACTGTATGGGTTCGATGAAACGTATCTCAAACAGCCGGCGCCCTGGCTTTATACAATTCAGGCGGGCTTTCAAGGTGTGGCATGCGCATTGCGATGATATCGAGGGAGTATCCGCCGGACACGGGGTGGGGCGGAATCGCCACGCATGTTTATCATTTGGCGCATGGGCTGAAAAATATCGGGCATGAGGTCGAGGTTTTTGCTCTGAGCAGCAAGAACACCGAACAGGATTGCCTCGAGGGCGGCATTATGGTGCACCGCGTCGGCGTGCACAATCATGCGCATCAGGATCATCTGGTGCGGCAGTGCAGCAACAGCGCGCTGGATGAGATTCATCAGTGCATGCCGCATGTACGCTATGTACTCAATGCCAGTGTCGCCTTGTGGAACAAGTTCGAGCAAGTGCACAGCCGGCAGCCGTTCGAAGTGGTCGACACGCCGGAGCTATTCGCGGACAGTTTGTTCGTGGCATTGAAACGCAATGTTCCACTGGTGATTCGACTTTATACACCGCATGCAAAGTTCATCGCCGACCAGCTGAACAATATCAATCCGTCTCTCGACCACGAAGCAGTCGCCATGCTGGAACGGCTGGCACTATATCAATGCGATCTGATCACATCTCCCAGTCACGACCTGGCTGGTTGGGTGGCGAAAGATCTCAACTACCCTTTGGAACGCATAAAGATAGCCGGTGATCCAATGGACTGCGAACACTTCAGTCCCCAGGGCGAAACCGCGATTCAGGCACCGGACAAGATCAAGGTCCTGTTCATCGGGCGGTTGGAGCAAAGAAAAGGCGTCCACTATTTAATTGATGCGGTACCGCAAGTGGTGCGCAACAATCCGCGCGCTCATTTCTATCTCTTGGGTGCTGACACTATGACAGCATCAGGAGGAACATCGGTGCTGGCGGAATTGAAAATCAAATTGCAGCAGAGCGGGTGCGCCGCACACGTTACATTCATACCGCCGGTGCAACATCTGGAAGTGGCATCCTATATTAGATCAGCGGACATATGCGTCGTTCCTTCGCTCTATGACAATGCTCCGTTTACTTGCCTGGAGTCGATGGCATGCGGTAAGGCCGTGATTGGCACCGATGCCGGTGGCACGGCCGAGTTGCTTAAACACGGCGGTGTCGGTCTCGTTGTGCCGGCAAGAAACGCTGATGCCCTGGCCAACGCCGTCCTCGATTTTGCCAACAATGAAGAGAAACGCCTGGCGTTCGGCCAAAAAGCGCGTGAATGCGCCGTGACAGAGTACGGCCGAGAAATCATCGCAGAGCAGAATGTGGTTTTATACAAGGAAGCGCGAGAACTATTCGCGGCTAATGCCGGACATGCCTCATTCATGCGTGAACGCGCAACATTCATCGCTGATGCCGACGGTGTCGCCAATTCACTCGACTTCGCCCTGCATGAACTGCGGTTGCGCTGGAGCATTCGCTACCGCATCGCCACAGCCATGCATCGCACACAAGTGCACATCGCCGATTGGTGCAGGCTAGCCCAGCAGCGACCCAAACTCGCCGTGGCTAAGCTGGCGCTCGGTCTGTTTAGCCCGGCAATCAAATTCGTTAGCAAATTCAGGATTGCCGAATAGGGGCGAACGGGGATTTTCAGTTGCCAATCAAGCGTTTGAACGGCAGCGAACTTCGACCCTTGCGCCTCTGGTAGATGTCGAACTCTTTATCGAAGCTAGCGATATGTTCGATGCCTAGACGCTCTGCCACCGCAATTAGGGACAAGTCGGCAAAGTCTGAGGGCAGATCGGCATATCGCTCGTTAAGTTCAGCAATGCGAGAAAAATCGCTTTCCGTCAGCGGTTCCTGACATATGAGGCTCCGTGCAATCAGCAAGAGCAATTCATTCTGCACCCGATAGTCGCGCTTGAGGTGCCACATTGTCTCTGTAATAACAGGTGCAGTGGTTACAAATTTGCCCCGAAATCCATTGATAAAAGATTGAGCCTGCGCGTGTCGCGCGTCATCGGCATCGAAGAATGCGATCAAGGGTCCAGCATCAATCAGAGCTGTGAGCATTAGTCTTGCCTGTGGATTTGCGCTTGCGGGAGCGCTCAGTCAGGTGATCTTCCATTGTTTGCTGCCGGGAAGATCGAGTAGATGCCTCGCGATTACCTGAGCGAAGCAAGAACTGTGGTCGACCACCTGCGCGTTCTTCGAACGTCTTTCCAATCTGCAGAGCCTGCCAGAGTTGCGCTGTGGCTCGCCGTAGTGCCTCGCTTTTGTCAATTTTTAGGGTCGCGCAAATTTCATTCAGTTTTTGATTCTCATCAGGGCTGAATTTCGCTGAAACTGTCGACATGGTATTTCCTTGGCTGGCGCACTAAAAGTGATCCTTGTATTACCTCATATTACCACGTAATACGCTGACTCCCTGTTCGGTTCGCAGCTTTATACAAAAGCCACTTCTGTTGTCCAACCACGCCCTGCACCATCAATCTGAAGCTGCTCAGATTGTCTGGCAACGCTTAGGCCCGCGGGATGAATACTTCTTCCACATAGCCCTGGCGCATCCAGTAAATTGAGCGGCTTGCCAATTGCAGCCCGCCGACGGACTTGGCGATTGCATGCACGCAGTTTTGCACCCCGGAGTTGGCGTTTTTTGCCTGGGCTTCTTGATTGATTGAGAGAAACATGCCGCGAAGATTTTTCGCGATTTTTTCGATATAACCACGGGCGGTGTCGTATCCCATCTCCGGCAGGGAGTCGGAATTGACGATGTACTCGACCGATTTGTCTGGCAGGTTATCGAAATGCCAGAAGGGAAGCACTTCTATGCTTCCTGTCTGTTCGCCCAAAAGTTTAACGGTTCCCTCCGGCAGCGACATGATCAGATAGTAGCCTTGAATGGCTGAAACCCATGGGAGATCGTAAACAGAATATTTGCACCCGATCGCGCGTGCTACGATTTCGGCTAAACAACCAAACCCTCCGCCGATCTCGACAACTGCGGCTGATTTCGTCACTCCCAGCTGTTTCAACCTGTGCGCAACATAGCCATTGATTACTCCGTCAAGCGTGATCAGTTTCTCGTTGATGATGCAACCATATGTGGCACCAATTTTTGGTGAAGCGATCGAAAAGCCAGCGTCATTTTCGATCTCCCTTACCAGCTGAGAAAGATCGACTGACAGCGCTTTGATGTGCGGCTCGACTCCTTGTTGCTCGATTGACGTTACCGTCTTGACACCGACTGCTTGCCCAAGGCTAACGAGCGCATCGGTGATGCGCAGTTGCAAATGACTTTTGTCGTGCGGCGCTTTCATGTCGTTGAGAAGATTTTCGTCGAACTTTCCCAGACCCCAGATAGCCTGGCTCTGGAACAGCCTCGCCAATATCTGGCCCAGCGCATTGGCATCCCCACTCTGCAATGCGGTCATGAAGTCTTTGTTGCGTGCTTCGATATCGTCCCACATGCCGCCAGCGGGTTTGACCGTTTCCGCGGCTGCTTTCTGATACGCGGCGATTACTCTCGAGACTGCATCGCGGTGCTTGGCGCTGTCCTGATCAGGCGGCTGAATTTCCTTTGGTGCAGTGGTGGCATGCCATGGATAATGCATGAAAGAATGCGTCGTTCCGCCAGCCCCCAGTTCTGTCGCCAGGCGCGAATTCTCTTCCCAGAGGAGATTCATCTTCGACATCACCTCGGAAAACGTTTTCGATTTCATCAATTTAATCGGGCCGACCTGCATTCTCCTGCTCCTGCTAATGCGCGCTACTGCCACCGACGGCTGGCGTCGTCATATCTTAACTGACGTCATATTGGTTTTTCTGAGAGGGAACTTTCAATCTGGTCGGCCTCGGCGTCGCGATGAGCTTTCCTAAATGATTCTGCGGCATCTCTCAAAAACAGATCGCGGTTGTGCAGGATCATCTTGTCCTTCCAGGGCAGCAGCTTTTCGAAAAGCTGACTGGATTCTTCATACTTACCTTCTTTCATGTATGTTTTGGCTAAGTTGCGCTCATAGACGGCTCGCTGAACTCCCTCAGGCGTGTTTTCAATGGCTTGCCTGAAACAATCTTCTGCATCCTTATTGCGATTTTGTTTCATGTAGCAATAAGCCATGCTGCCGAGAGCCAGAGACAGGCGCTCTTTTGGCAGATTCTGGGACTTCAGTATGCTGATTTCTTCTTCCAGTTGTTTTTCCGCGGGCACAACTTTGCCCAGCTTGAAAGATGTGATCGCATCAAGCTGCAGATACCTGGCGCGGACATCGGCGGGCAAGAAGGCATTTTCCGTAAGCAATTCAGTATATGCCTTGTGCGCTGCATCGTCTTGTTGAATCTGGCTGTAACAGTTGGCGAGCGCCTCCAAATTCTGCTGCCTCCATTGGGCACGAGTTTGGTCGCCGCGCGTCCACGCAGTCGGGTGTTGATCAAGGACATCTATGGCTCGTCTGAAGTATTTTGCTGCTTGACCGTAGTTGTGTCTGCCATAAAAATGGCTGGCAATTCCCGAGAATTCGCTGGCGCACGAGCAGCCATCTAACTGCGTCGCCTCTTTCACGAGTTTTTCGCCGGTTTGCTTATCACCAAGAGCTTCCTTGATTGCGCCGAGGAGGGTCAAGCCAAAACACAACTGCTCCTTGTTGTTCGGCAGACTCTTCGCCAGTTCGTATCCTTCTTCTGCATACTTTTGAGATCGCGACAATTGCCCATCCCACAGCTCCATCTGGGCCAAAAAATACAATGCCGAACTGGCTTCTCGCGGCTGGTTACGCTGCTTAGCCATAGTCAGAGCGCTGACAAACCGCACTCTGGCCCCGTCGGCCCCTTTGTCCAAAAGAGCCTCTCCTTCGCGCAGAGCTGATTTCGCCGTCTTTTCCCCTTCGTTCGCCATGACATCAGACTGCAATTGCACCGACTCGCTTTTCTTGTTCATTTTTGTCAATACTTCGGCCAGTCTGCGCGTTATGTCGTTCTGCAACTCCAGGGTGATGAAACATTGCTTCCCTTCTTCTAACGCCAGCCTGTACTGGCTTTCCGCGTCCTTCAGCCGCCCTTCGCGGTCAAGCACATCAGCAAGTTTTGCCGATACCTCAGCATGCGTTTTTGCCACCGATCGACGCTGCAGGGTGTCACCTGATTTGGCCTTGAGAATGTCCTCGTATAGCTTTAGCGCCTGTCGATAGCTGCCCTCCGCTTGCTCGGGCTCGTCGGCTTGCCGTTGTGTATCTCCCATTTGTGTCCAGGCTTCCGGCTGCCGCAGCAAGTCATCACCACGCGCGGCTTCTGTGATCGCATTGCGCAAAAGGTCCTCAGCCTTGGCATAATTGTTTGCATGCGCAGCTTGCACCGCCTGCGACATCAGCTTCGTGCAGTTTTCGCTGTGGTTGCCCGCATCCTGCGAACAGCCGCTCAGGATAGTCACAACTGCCAGTGATGCTGCCACCGCGCCCGGTGCCAGCCTGTTTTTTCTGCGTAATGCCTCGAGCTTTGTCATAATCGATCAGAGAACACGATGATAAAAAAGAAACTGCTAAAGACGATCGAAATAGCGCAGAAAGCAAACCGTCGGCTGCCGAGATTGCCTGCAAAGCCCAAGCGGTTCGCCGGGGCGACAGCTATTCGGCACTGACATTATTGCGTGATCGGATCAATGGACAAAGGTCATGCCTCTCTTTTTTGTCCTGTGTTTTTCGGACCACCTAATTTGTAACGACCAAGATTAAACTTGCTTGACAGTCAAAACGCTGTTGTATTGGGGCTCTTAGAGAGGCGAAATGCTCGAAACGGGCGTGTTACATTTCTTTGTATATTAATTTGCGCAATCTTGCAGCGACGGCAAGGCGGCGAGGAGCCGTCGCAGCCGAACGGATGAAGAGCGGAGGAGGCGACGGAGCGCTAATTTGCGCAATCTGGCAGCGACGGCAAGGCGGCGAGGAGCCGTCGCAGCCGAAGCGGATGAAGAGCGGAGGAGGCGACGGAGGAGGCGACGGAGCGCTTTAAATTTGTTCCCAGAAAAAAGGACCACCACCCGGCGTTAATCAACCGCCGGCAACTCGGATGTAGGCATTAGGAGCGGGGCAAACCACTACAACCGCGCCCGTGTTTTTACTTCCAGATAGGCTTCGACGAGCTTATCCGAAAGTTCTTGCGGCGGCGCATCGAGAACCAGACAGCCCCGACGCTGCAGCACCGATAATGCTAGCTCGCGCTGCGCTAACAGATCTGCGGCGACTGCTCGCTGATAAATTTCTTCCATCTTCACCAGTTTCAAATCTGTGCTGACGCCATCAGATATGGTGGTGGTGCCAGCCACTTTGTTGATCTGCCGGTCTTTCAGTGTGACGCAAAACGGCAGGTGCCGTGTGGACAGACTGGCAAGACCAGCCAAGAGCGCCTGAGAGCCGGTGGGATCGGTGAGGTCTGTCAAAACTACGATCAGCGATCGGCCTTTTTGCGCTGAAGCAAAATAAGACAGCACACCGACGTAATCGGGCTCGACAATTTTGGGCTCGACGTCGAACGAAGCTTCCAGAATATTCTTGAGATAACTTTTGCCGCGGCGCGGCGGCAAGTACATCAGCGGCTTGTCCGCGAAGATTCCGACGCCCACTTGATCGTTGTGACTCAGTCCGGTTAATGCCAGACACAACGCCGCGTTCAACGCATGATCGAATCGGGTCAAACCCTCCAGATCCGAGCACATCATGCGACCCCCGTCGATGAGGATGCACAGGCGCTGCTCCTGTTCAGCTTCGTAGGTGCGGATTACAGGACGGTCTCGCCGCGCAGTTGCTTTCCAATCTATGCTTTTGGAATCATCGCCGACGGTGTATTCTTTTAGGCTGGCGAAATCTGTTCCCTGCCCGCGCTTTCGCTGGTGCAGCTCACCCAGTTCTGACGAGTGACTCAACTTGATCGACAGATCGTAGAGTGCTTTTAGATCGCTGTACACTTTCACCGGCCGCTCGGCTTTCACTTTCACCTGGCGCCAGAGAAAACCGAGAGAGCTGCGATATCGTATGTTGATGTTGTCGAATTGGTAACTGCCGCGGCGTCTGGGCAACACCGTGTACTGCAGCGTGCTGATACCGTTGGCCGGCAGCTCGAAATCGAACTCTGCCACGTCGGCGTTCAGTCCGGGCGGATAATCATCTTTGACTCGGCACAGCATTTTGCTGGTGCTGTTGTTGAATACTTTGATGGTCACGTCGTTGCTGCGCCCGACCGACAGGCGATCTTGCACATCACGCGTGGCCGAGAGTAATCGCGGTCGCGGTGTAGTTTGAAAGTCGACCACAACAAGAATCAGAAATGCCAGATCAAGTCCCAAGCCGATCGTGCGCATCAACGGCAGCCACTGCGACACCGCCAGCACCGCGGCGATTACGATCAAGATCAGATATGTTTGTTTGGTGGCGATCACGGCATCATCGTGGAACAGGAATTTGCCTGAGCAAATTGCCGATTACCTGCGTCAGAGTGACCCCATCGAGCTCGGCTTCGGCTGTGAGGATCAGGCGGTGGCGCAGCACCGGTTCGGCGACGAATTTAATGTTGTCGGGCGTGACGAAATCTTTGCCTTCGATCGCTGCATGTGATTTTGCCGCTGCCAGCCAATTGAGGGCCGCCCGTGGGCTGGCGCCCAGGTGCAGGTCGGACAGCGAGCGAGATTTGGCCACCAGGTCGATCAAATAGTTGATGATGCTTTCTTCGACTTTGATCTGATCCAGTTGTTGCCGGCATTCCACAATATCCTGTGCGGTGGTGATTGGTGTCACCGATGGTGCGCCGCGTTTGTAAAGTCCGTTTTGCCAGTTGGTCAGCATCAACCGTTCTGCTTCGGCCGCCGGATAGCCGATCAAGACTTTGACCATAAATCGGTCCAGCTGTGCTTCGGGCAGAGGATAGGTTCCCTCGAATTCGATTGGATTTTGCGTGGCCACCACCATGAAAAGATCGGGCAAGCGCTGGGTGTTGCCGTCAAGCGTCACCTGCCGTTCTTCCATCGCTTCCAACAGCGCAGACTGCGTCTTGGGCGGTGTGCGGTTGATTTCGTCGGCCAGGAGCATGCTGGTAAAAATCGGCCCGCGCTTGAGGCTGAACGTTTTGGTCGTCAGATCGTAGACGCTGGTGCCGAGTATGTCGGACGGCAGCATGTCGGGCGTTAGTTGCACCCGACCGAACTCAGTGCCGATCAGGCTGGCCAGTGTCTTGACCAGGAGTGTCTTGGCGGTTCCTGGCACGCCTTCGAGCAGCACGTGACCGTCTGCCAGCAGTGCCACCAGAATCTGGTCGATCACCATCTCTTGACCGACGATTACCTCGTTGACGCGCGCCCGCAACTTGCCAAACACTTCAGCTATTTTTGCCGTCATCAGTCCTATTCGCTCCGTCACCTTCGTCCCTCGCCTCCTCCGCTTTCCATCCGCTTCGGCTGCGACGGCTCCTCGCCGCCTTGCCTTCGCTGCTCGTTCGTGATCTCCTGTCTCTTTTCTGTCACGACTGTGGATTGTGTCAAAACCTGCCTCAATTGATCCGTAATCTTATCGCACCTGATTATTAACGCCTTCGTTTCATTATCTGTCAGATTGCGCCGTTGATCCGTGACTACTGGGGTTTTCTCCCCGGTCTGAGCAGCTCCCTGCCAGGGTTGAGGCGCGGCCGACCCGCCTTGCCCTTGAGTCGGGGCAGCCGTTCCGGCATTGCCCAGCGCCTTATCATAATCTCTGAGAAACTGTGCCACCGGCTCTTTCAGCTTCTCTGTCGCCAGAATGCTCGATTTCCAGGCGTCCAGCACCCGGTCAGTCGGCTCGTACGGTGAGATGCCCAGCGCTTTGCAAAGTTTGGTGCGCAGCGCGGTGCCGATGATCTCAAGCGAAGCGGCGTTGGCTTTCGCCCGTTTGTAGGCATTGGAAAGTCCATAAATAAATTCCAGATTGGAGATCTTGCGTTTGTTTTGCAGGCGCTCTTTACGTCCAAATCGTTGGGCAGCGCTGACGACGCCTAAGGACAGGGCGAGAAGCAGCTGCATCACTACTGCGCCGGTGGCGCCGCGCATCAGGTAAACGAAAACATTGGCATTGTTGCTGAAGCCATGACAGCGCTCGTCGAACCAGACATCGCCGTGTGTATTGCGCAGACAGTTGACCATGAACTGAAAGTTAGGCCACTCCGAAGGGGTCGACAATCGCCGGTTGGAAACCAGACTGGGCACGGTGCCAATCATGATTGTTCCTTTGCCGTGCTTGACCACTGCGAAAATGATGCCGCTATTGTCTGATACCAGAGACGGTGCCCCGGTCAAGCGCATGTCGGTGGTTACCGTCAGTGCATGCACATGGGAAAACTCCGGTTTTGCGACATCGAGCTTGATGGTTGAATCAACCAGGGCAGTGCCTTCTGTGGCATCGACGGAGATCTCGGACAAAAGCCGGCGCGTAAATTTGTAATCGAATTGATCGAGGTAGATCAGATTGTTGCCCTCTTTCACCCAGTTCAAGATCTGCTTTGATTCGAAATCGGCCAGCGACTCCGAGGGGCTGATGATCACTAAGGCGCCATTGATGAGCGACAGCTGGCGATAAGGCAGCACCCACTCTTTGCATTTCATCCCCGCTTTGCTGGCGATTTCCATCAAGCCGCTGGTGCCGCTGGGTTTATGATTGAAAACAGAAGGAAGCGTGTGCGCCTCGGGCATGTAGTTGTCCATTTGCTGATCGACGGCCATGCCGGTCACAACCGCACCAAAGCTGATGATCAGCAGCGTGACGATCTGCAGCACCAGTCGTTTTTTTAGCGCCTTGATATCGACCGCGATCGATTTGATTTGCAAGGTGTTGGGAATTTTCGGTGCGCTGTCGATCATACCGGCACCGCCCTGGCGGCCTTAGCCGCCTCATGCACTCGCTCGATTTCCTCTTGGGCTTGACTGAGAAACTTGATGCAATCCTCGTAATCACCAGTGGTGGCATTGCGATTGCCGAACCATGATGACTCGACGATGTTGGCGATTTCGCGAAACGGCATGGCGATGGGTTTATGGCGGGCCAATGCGTACCAGTATTCATAGTTCGTGCGAGTCGGCATGAATTCGACGACACCCTTTTCATCGAGGCGTTTCAACAGTGAAAAATAAAGGGCTCGACAAGCTTCTTTCCATTCCTTTTGTCCTGCCAGTTCTTCGGCTTGTTTGCGCCAGGCGTCGGCGTCAAGAAGAGTCTCGGAAGCAAATTGACCGCGTTTGGCTTGTTGCGCTATGCCTTTTAACTGTTTCAAACGACGCCAGGCGAAATAAGCAACAGCCGCTACGCCGACCGCTCCTAAGGCAAACCAGGCGAACTTCAGCAAGTTGCCCACCATACGAGTGTCGTGGGCTGGGACGTAAAAATGCAGCGAATCGAGAAAATCTTTCAGCAAGCGCAAGAGTTTGGCGATCATGTCTTGGACGAAAATGACAAATTCAGGCGGCTTGTGATAGTGGTAGTTTTTCGCTACGTCTTGGATGACCGGTGATATGTCACGAAAATCCATGTTACGACGCGCTGCGCTGCTCTAACAGTCTCAAGTTTTGCAAGACGTCGAGCCCTTCTTGGCGCACTCGCAAATCGTAGTAGTAGAGGCCGTAAGTCAACCAGGTCACCGGCCAGAGAAGCATGTTGACGAGCGATTCCCACGCCTGAGTCAAGACGAGAATGTACATCGGCACCTTGGTCGGATCGGTCATGTGCTCAGCAGACATGCCATGGCGCATAAATTCGAAACAGGAAAGCAAGACGGCAGGCAATGAAAGCGGGTAAGAGAGCGTGCTGATGGTGACAAAGAGAATCAGGCCGATTAAGAGCGTGCGCCCGAAGTCGCGCATGGGCAAGGCCACTCCGCGCGCAATCACAGAACCCAGCCCTGTTTCTTCGCAAGCGACCACCGAAAGTACCACCAGCCCTACCAGCCAGAAAACCAAAGCGGTGATCACCATGCCCATGACGCCGACGAACATGCCGATGCAACCTAACACGATCATGGCCGTGCCGGCTTTGAAGAGAAAGGCGCACAGGACCATCTCCACCGCCCAGACTCCGCAGAGTCCTGCCACCATGAGATAACCGATCAGCATGAGCAGAAGCACCGTGCCGATGCGCGTTTTCAAAAAACTATAGGCGTCTTTGAAATTGTCGGAAAAACCATTGGCGATGCGCACGAGAGCCAGCTGCCTGATGGTGAGGAAGAACACGGCGATAATTGTGACAATCCAGCCGATGATGATCGCTGCGCCGGCGGGATATACAGCCGACCACTCTTTGCGGGCGATCGTGGCAAAACCCCATTGCATGGCCACTTTGCCGCCGATGCTGATCACGGTCGGCCACATCAAAACCTGCAAGACCAAGGGGATGTTGATCCGGTAAAACCGGAAGGCGCGACCGATAAGATCGCCCGCTGATTGCGGCTTGGTAGGGCGGACGTCGAACAATTTTTTACTCCATGGGAGCTATTTTACCTGGATTGTTGCCTGGGCTCTGGCGTAGTGAGGGACAATCAACCAGATTCAAGGACACATATCAGTGGAATTCCACATTACGGAAGAACGAAACCTTCTCCACCATGTAATTCCTCAGGCGCTCGACTTGCCCCGGCACTTCACCGCCAGCGCAGTGGTGATGGTGGCCGACCACATCTTGCTCGTACATCATAAGCGAATTGGCGCCTGGTTGCCGCCCGGCGGACATTTGCTTGACTTTGAGCTGCCGCACGAGGCAGCCGTAAGGGAAACGCTGGAAGAGACGGGAGTGGCGGTGCGTGCTCTCAGCTTGGGGGCGATGCCTGAAAGCGCCGACCCGGATGCATTCTTTCTGCCGCAGCCGCTTTGCCTGCAGACTGTGCGAGCGCTGGAGAGAGGCAGCGATCTATATCATCTCGACATCGCTTACCTCTGCGTGCCTCTGGCGCCGGATCGGGCAGGGAATTTAAACGAGCTGCCGCCTGTGAGACAGACCGACGAAGTGCACGCGGCGCGCTGGTTCGAATTATCAGAACTAGCCAAGACGCCATTGGCGAAAAATGTGGCTGAGATCGTCGCTCTGACTTTATCAAGGCGGGCGGGCGTTTAATAAGCGTTTATTTTGAGATGAAATTTGGGATACTAAGTTATAGCGTGATTCTTCGGCGGCCGGGGAACAGCTAATAACGACGGTGTTTCCCGCCACACTGAGGAAACAATGTTGGAGTGAAGGCAAGACGGCGAGGAGCCGTCGCAGCCGGAGCGGGGGAGAAGCGGAGAAGGCGACGGCAGGAGCCGACGGAGCGAATCAAAATTAGGACGGGCGTACATGACCAGCCACCCTGGCGAGCACGATTATCGGCGAAGTTTAGAACTGGTTCCAAAGCTAGCCGGCACCCGGGATCTCAAGAAAATCCTGGAAACGACGGTAAAGGACCTGGGCGAAGCCTTTCACGCCGAAACTTTGCAGGTGATGCTGACCAATCCGCTCGATCCTAACGTCACCTCGATTTGCGAATACCGGGCGGCGCGCGATGAGGCGCCGGAGCTATTGCCCACATTTACCATGCCGCTTGTCTTGCACGGGCGGACCTTGGGCGCGGTCAGCCTGGCGCGCTACGGCGAACTGCTGCATCATGATGAGACGAACGTCATGCGCGTCGTTCTGGGCGAATTGAGCGATATCATTCGCGGCGCCCAGATCAACGACATCGTGCAGCGCGACACCTTCCGCGACACGTTCCTGGTGGAAATCGGCAACTTGATGGCTTATTCGCTTGGTATTGGCGATGCGCTGTTCATGGTCGTCAACATTCTCGGCAAGGCGCTGCAAGTCAGTCGCTGCTTGTTTATCTGCACCGACGAAACCCAGGCCGGCTGGAAGTGCTATGAATACTGGAATCAGGACAAGGTGCAGAGCTGCCAGGAATACCGCTGGCCAACGAGCGATTCGCCGCTTATAGCCCAGGTGCTTCTGAAACATGCTCCGCTCAGCGCTTACGAAGGGCAACAGAATTCATACGTTTCACCGGTGCAGGAAGAGCTGCAGTTTATCGGCGTCAAGTCGCTTCTGGGCGTTCCTCTGCGCTCTGCCGAAGCGACGCACGGTTGCGTCATTTTGCAACAGTGCGATTACCGCCGAGCCTGGACCCGCAATGAAATCGATATGGTGCAAAACGTCGCTGATAAAGTGGCTGATGCTCTGGTCAAACTGCCGGCGGAAAAACGGGCAAGAGAGCCGATCATGCAGCTGCACCAGCGCACGATTGCTCTGCCTTCGGAAGAAGGCAAGGCTCCAGATGCGGTATCAGTCAGAAATGCATTGAAGGGCGCCCTTGGTCATCAGGCCATTCCTTCGGCTCGCAAAACTGCGCCCCCCAAGCCGGCGGTGCCTGCTGCCAAGCCGGTCGACCCGGCTGTCGAGGCGGCCAAGGCCAGAGCGGCAGAGGCGGCCAAGATAGCCGCTCAGAAGGCAGCGGCGGAGCAGATGGCCAATCAGCAAGCGGCTGCCCAACAAGCACAAGCTGCTGCGGCGCACGCGGCTGCCCAAGTGGCGGCGCAGGCGGCGCAGGCAGCGGCATCACCGCCGGTGCCATCAGCGCCGAGTTCGGCGTCAGCGACCGGTATTCCCACGATTACCCCGGTGCAGTCCAAATCGGCCACGAAAGAATCCAACCTTCCCGGCGCACCGTCGGCGACACCAACACCGGCGGCGGAAAGCGGCGATACTTCATTTGCGCCGCCTTCTCCAGCCAAGTCGCTCGGCAGCATTCTCGGGGCGGCAGCGCGCAGCGCCGGCTCCGGTGTTGAGATGCCACCGCCGCCGCCACCAATGGGCACACCGGCGCCAGCCGCCAAGAGCAACAACGGCGATGCCGGCAAAGTCAGTGATCCATACGCCGATCTCGACTTCGGTGATTTCGGCGAGATGCCTGATGCGGCAGCTGCCGGCAAACGGCGCGGCGATTCCGATTCGACCTGGGGAAGTCTAGATGCGATCAAGCCTGGCGGCATCGAAGTTTCACGCGGCTCGGGCCGCCCCTCGCAGGCAGAAATGATTCCGCCACCAACGAGCCTCAATGCGCCCCCGGCTGCACAACCTGCTATTGCCGCTTCGGCAGCCGACAGCAGCGCGGCAGCCGTGCCTCTACCAGAGGCTCCCGGCAAATGGGGCGACCTCGACGCCATTCCCAGCCCGTCATCCTCGCCGGCACCGGCCACCGCGTCCTGGGGCGACCTCGACTCGATTGCCGCACCCGCGAAAGCCTCGCCGGCACCGGCCGGGGCCTGGGGCGATCTCGATGCCATCCCCACACCCAAAGGCGGTCCTGCCACGCCGGTCGTTGGCGGCTGGGGCGATCTTGATGCCATTCCCGCTCCTGGCGGCAGCGCCGCTACGGCGGTGGCACCGGCTCGCGGCGGCTTGAGCGGCATGATGGGCGGAAAAGCCAGAGCGACTGCGGCGAACAAGCCTTTTAGCAAAGCCCGACAGGCGGTTCAAGCCGCTGTCGTCGAGGCACCACCTGCGGTGCCGGAGCAATCGCCGGAACAGGCGGAAGCCGCTGCTAAGGTCAAGATTGAAAAAGCCAAGCAAGCCGACGCCACCAGCGACTACATTTTCGCCACACCCGGTCTCGATCCTCGCATGGCTGGGCGCATCTTCGGCTGGATTCAAGAGATTGAAGAGAAAGACGGCTACACGCATGGACACGCCAGGCAAGTGGCCGAGCTGGCGGTGGCGATCGCACAAGAAGCCGGCTTGAGCCAGAAAGACGTTGACCTGGTGCGCCAGGCCGGGCTCCTGCACGACGTCGGCAAGCGCGCTTGCCCGCCGCAGATTTTGCAAAAGCGCGATGAAGATTTGACCGACCCCGAACTCTTTGTCATGATGCGGCATCCGATCGATGGTGCCGAGTTGCTCGAATCGTTTCAAGATCTAAAACATCTGGCCGAGGTCGTACGCGCGCACCACGAAGAGTTCGACGGCAACGGCTATCCGCAAGGACTGAAGGGCGACGAGATTCCAGTGGCAGCCCGCGTGGTTTCTGTGGCCAACAGCTATCACAGCCTGGTCAGCCCGATGGCCTGGGGACCCGGTCTGGCGCCTCAGAAGGCCCAGGAAGAGCTGGTCAAAGGCGCCGGCAAGCAGTGGGATCCCACCTTCGTACAAATGCTGATTCAAGCAATCATGTCCAAGAAGGTTCCAGCAGTCTACACATAAGCGAGTTAAATATAAGCGCTCCGTCGGCTTCGTCCCTCGCCTCCTCCGCTGTTCGTCCGCTTCGGCTGCGACGGCTCCTCGCCGCCTTGTCTTCGCTGCAACTTCATTTCTTTTGTGCGCTCCGTCGCCTTCTCCGCGCTAACATCCGTTCGCTGCGACCGGCTCCTCGCCGCTCTTGCTCACTGCTAGAAAGTCGGCTGGCGCTGCTGAACTTATGAAAAGGGCTCGCCGTGCAGGCGAGCCCCTTCGATCTTTGCCACTGCAGACTGGACTAGGTGCCGATTAGATCGCTGACGTCCATGCCACGCAGGCTGAGGCTGATCTTGTGCTCTTTGGGCGAGAACTTCTTGATGATCGCCTTGACGTTCTGTCCCACTTGCACGATCTCTTCCGGCTTGACGTTAGGCTGCTCCGACATTTCCACCGTCGGCAGAAGCGCGTCTACGCCCGGATAGATCTGCACGAATGCGCCGAAGCTTTGAATCTTGCGCACTGTGCCTGATACCACCTGCCCGTCCTGGAATTTGTCTTCAATCTCTTTCCATGGATCAGGCTGCATCTGTTTTAGGCTGAGGCTGATGTGACCTTTGTCGCGATCGACCTTGAGCACTTTGGTCGAGATCACTTGTCCTACCTTCAACACGTCTGACGGATGCGAAACGCGTTCCCACGAAATCTCGGAGATGGGCAAAAGTCCATCCAGTCCGCCCAAATCGATGAATGCGCCGAAATCTGCGATCCGCACTACTTCGCCAGAGACCACTTGTCCGGCCTCCAACGTGTTGAGAATTTTCTCGCGCTGCGCCGCCTTCTCTTCTTGGACGGCCAGGCGCTGGCTGAGAATCAGTTTGTTGCGCTTGGTGTCGGTTTCCAAAATCTTCATCGGAATTTCCATGCCGATGAGCTCTTCCGGTGTCGTTCCCTTGACGCGCAACTGGCTTGCCGGAACGAATCCGCGCAGCCCGTAAACATCAACTACGACGCCGCCTTTGACAACAGCTGAAATCTTGGCGCGAATGGTGTCGTCGTTTTTCTTTTGTTGTTCTAACTGCACCCAGCCGCGTGCTTGCGCTACGCGCTTGAGCGACAGCGTCAGCTGCCCGTTTTCGTTTTCTTCGCGCAGGATGTAGAACTCCAGGCGATCGGCGACTTTGACAACATCTTGAATGTGGTCGATGGGCATGTTCGAGATTTCCTTGACCGGCACGAAGCCTTCGGATTTCCCGCCAACGTCAACGAGAAGGCCGTCGCGCTCAATTCTGACGACATTGCCGGTGACGATGTCTCCCTGCTCGAACCTGAATGAGAGTGTCTCTTCTAGAAGCCGCTCGAATTCCGATTTGGAGTCCTTGTCCTGTAACGGGACTTTTGCGAACTGTTTTTCTGCCACTGAGATGGATGCTCCTTTGACCATAGATTTTCGTGGGTCTCTCCGCTTGCTTGTTTTCCTCGTTGAGCTCTCGGAATCCGAGCACTGCTTCGAGGCCCTTTTTATGGCTGCCCGGACGCCGGATCTCTCCAGACGAACCAGACCACCGATTTCGGCCTCCGAATAAGGCCTCTCGCCATCACTGTTTGCTTCACTGAACCGCGTCAGGAATAACCCAGTACACGGGCAGTTAACCCAAAGTTTAACCGGTGCATGGCGAAACTAACAATATAAGTGAATTTACAGCGAGACTGCAATAGTAGGGAGCAACCTTTAAGTCAACCTTTAGGGTTTGGCAAACGCATACAGAGATGGCGTTTCTGGGATTGCTGACGGAATTCTCAACTGACTCGATGGTTAAGCTCTATTTCGCGACGTAACTTCAGTTGGCGCTGGCGGCCTTCGTGTTTGCTCGACCGATCGCTGACGGTCGGTTCAGTTCGCTGGACATTTCGGTCCTGACAATTGCGTATATGCACAATCGATCAAAAAGCATCACGACCGATCAATGATGGAAATCGGCTGTATATGCGCATTTATGACGCATTTCATAAATGTGAAACTACTGCAATGTCTGTCTATAATTGCATTTGTTCAGCAGTTGATGACGGTTTTCCAAGTTTTTCAAACGGCAAAGAGGCGATTCATGAACCGACCAGATTTTCTAAAGCCGAGGCTGTTAGCCTCTCTCCTTCTACCGGCATGTTCGTTCTTTGCCGGTACCGCCTGTGGTGCAGAGGCGATTGTTGGCGCTGATGGCGCTCCTTTGATGCAGCAGGCGGCGCCGCATTCGCCTGAGTTGGACAAGGCCGATGGGCGGGTGGAAACTGCCAAAGCCAAAGTCGATCAAGCGCATAGACAACTAGCTGCCGCCAAAGCGATGGTGAAAGCGGCTGAAGCAGAGTTAAAGGCCAGTCGGGCCGATCGTGACGCGATGGCATTGCGCAACGATGCGCAGCAATTGGCTGATGCTGCCGGCATTCAATCGACGGCCACTTTGCCCGATAACTCGATCAGGCAGGTGATCATTCCGCCGCAGGGCAATCGTCTGGCTCCGGTGCCGGCCCCCGTCAAACCCATCCCATTGCAACCAGCAGCCCAGGCCCAGGCGCAGTCGCTGCTCGATTTCAATGCGCAGCCTGCCAGCTCGCCCACAGACGTTGCTGCTCCGGCAAAGGACCTCGGTCCGGCCCCCAGCGCTCCCGTACCGAGCGCAGAGCTGAAACCGCAAATGACTCCCGAGCCTAATTCAGTGCCCTAGCCGTTTTCGTCGCCCGTAATGCAGTCGACACGTACGCAACGCAGCGCCTTCGGGCCTTGCGTTGCGTACATATGTATACACACCAGGGGCTGCAAGATTTTTCGCCGTAATTTCTTGCAAATGGCCGGGTGCAAGATTTTCCGCCGCAAATTTCTTGCAAATGGGCCGGCATTACATCTTGCAGTCCGATTAATTTTTGTTCTTCAGTTTGCTGCTCTGCAGCTCTATCAGGGCAGCCCGCGCTGCTTCCTGCTCGGCGGCTTTCTTGGAGTGCCCGGAGCCCGTTCCGAGTGTCTCTCCTGCCACGGCTACGGAGACATGGAATATCGGATCATGCGGCGGACCTTCCACCTTATTAACTTCATAGGTAGGGATGCCTTGGGCCCGCGATTGGGTCAATTCCTGCAGCTCTGCTTTGTAGTTGTCCTTGACCTCATCGCGATCGACAGTCGTCGCCTGATTGCCGAATAGACGTACTACGAGATGCTGCACGTGAATCAACCCCAGGTCGATGTAAACTGCGCCGATAGTGGCTTCCAGTACGTTAGCCATAATCGACGTTCGCATCTGCGTCTGGCGTCCAAGCAGAACATATTTGCTCAAATTCAGACTGGCCGACAACTCAGCCAGCGTCTTGTCGCTGACCAAAACCGAGCGGATCTCGCTCAGTTGCCCTTCGTTGTATTCGGGAAATCGCTCGAGCAAATATTCGCTGATAACAAATTTGAGAATTGCATCACCAAAAAATTCCAACCGCTCGTAGTCCTTCATGCCCGGGTTTTCCGCGGCGTACGAACTGTGGGTCAGAGCTTCGTTCAACAGCCCCAATCTCCCGAAGTGCACTCCGAGACGCTGGCACAATTGATCGAGTTCTTTGGTGCGCTTTTGGCTAAGCGCTTGGATACTTCCAATCATGGGATTTGTAATTGTTTGCAAGGTTTCCGTGCTCAAAAGTCTTTACTAGTCAGTATGCAACATTTTCCGCTGCTTGTGCACCGAGGCAAACGTAAGTAAACAGCCGGTTTCATTGTTAACAGATGTTTCAACCGCAGATTGAAACGTCTTAAATTCGCCAGACACTGCCGGCGACCTTTGGGGCACCTCTGGCGCGTACGCCCCGTTTTCCGCTGCGCGTGTCGATCGGCGGGTGCGGCGGCGCGGCGTTGGCGGCCGAGCCATCTTGACTTTCGGCCGTTCGCCTGCCGATTAGACTGAGCTAAAAGCCGATGAATACATGGTTTCGCATCGGTTATGCAATGTTTACCTGGCTATAATTGAATTGAGTTGATGCTACGCCTGCTATGCTTTAGCGGTCGCGCAAAAGGCGGGTTGCCATCAGGAAATCCGCCGAAATGAGGGAAGCGAGTAAAAGATGTATCAGCTGCAATTAACGCAGATTCTGATTTTCGTAGCCGTGGGTTTTGGTTTGCCGGCGCTCGGCATGATTCTTGTCGCCTGGCTGGCCCAGTTGATTCTCGGCTACTATCGCCCGAATCCGGTCAAGACACAGCCGTACGAATGCGGCATGAAACCGATTCAAGAGGCGCATGTCCAGTTCGATGTTCGCTATTACCTTTATGCGTTGCTCTTCATCTTGTTCGACATCGAAATTGTTTTCATCGTGCCCTGGTTGATGGCGAGCGATGAGGTCAGCACCAGCCTCAAATGGCCGTGGTTTGGTCCGGTCGAGCTGGCTATCTTTATGTTCATCTTGGTGGCAGGGCTGGTGTATGCCTGGAAGAAAGGCGCCCTGCAATGGGAGTAGATTATGAGTGACTCGAATGTTCCTGAACCGTATGCGGTAAAACCCGGCGCGGCAGGCGAAGTCCCGGTGCCGCCGGAATTGAAAGACACGGTGACCGTGAGCAATCTGGAGGCTATGGTCGAGGCGCTGGCTAAGTTTCTCGACCCGCTGTCGCCCCTGCTCAATCTGGCGCGCGCCAACTCAGTCTGGCCTTTGACTTTTGGAACGTCATGCTGCGCCATAGAAATGATGCATGTTGGCATGTCCAAATTCGACATCTCAAGATTTGGTTCTGAGGTCTTCCGTGGAACGCCCAGACAAGCGGATTTGATCATCACCGCTGGAACGATCACCCGCAAAATGGCGCCGTGTTTGATCACCCTGTACGAGCAGCTGCCTGAGCCTAAATACGTCATCGCCATGGGAGCCTGCACCGTGACTGGTGGCATGTTCAACGACTCTTATTCGGTCGTGCAAGGTGTGGATCGCATCGTGCCCGTCGATGTCTACCTGCCCGGCTGCCCGCCGCGGCCGGAAGGCATTCTCGATGCGTTGTTGAAACTGCAGCAGAAGATTCGCACCGAGCGGTACATCGACCGTCGGCACCGCAAATACAAACAGCGCGCGGTGCGTTACGTCGATTACGACACAGGCAGACCAGTGGAAGATTTGGTCGAAGAAGCCCGCTACGACACGGAATCCGTGCTCGGGCTTGACGAAGGCGCGGCTAAATAGGAGACGATGGAGTTATGCCTGCAGAACATGGGGCGCCAGCAGCGAAAGAACCGGAAGCACCGTTGCCTAATGGGCCATTCGGTCAGTTTCTCAAAGAGCACGGGATCGAAACCAAACGGCTGGCCGACTCAGCCGGAGTGGAAACGATTGAGTTGACGAAAGCGGCTGACCTCGACGGCGCCGTGCGGCTGCTCAAGTCGAGTAGCGAGATCGCGCTGGATTTTCTTATCACCGTCACCGGTGTCGACAGCAATGATACCTTCGATTCCGTCTATCACCTCTGGTCTTATTCGAACGCAAACGAACTGGTGATCAAGGTGCTTTTGCCCAAATCGCAAGTAAAACCGGGGCAACTGCCGACGGTGGCAAGCATCTCCGGCGTCTGGCAGGCTGCTAACTGGCACGAGCGTGAAGAGTACGACCTGGTGGGCATTCGCTACATCGGGCATCCTTACTTAAGACGTATTCTGAATCCATGGGATTGGGACGGACATCCACTGCGGCGCGACTACCGCCAGCCGATCGATGCCCTCAACAACAAGTCTCCGGGTAGTTTTAGGTAATTGCAAGGGATGAGAGAAAAACAACCACAAGTAGCGAAGGCAAGGCGGCGAGGAGCCGTCGCAGCCGAAGCGGATGAACAGAGCGGAGGAGGCGAGGGACGAAGCCGACGGAGCGATTACATAGGTCAGGCAAGGCGGCGAGGAGCCGGCGCAGCCGGAGCGGAGGACTAGCGGAGGAGCCGAGGGACGAAGGCGACGGAGCGAATACAAAATTGATATCTGACATCACGGAACTCAAAACTACTGGACTCAAGACCGATGAGATGATCATCAACATGGGTCCGCAGCACCCCGCCACCCACGGCGTTTTGCGGTTGATTCTCACGCTCGACGGCGAGTTCGTCAAACATACGGAACCCGTCTTGGGACACTTGCATCGTGCGCAGGAATGGCAGGGGCAGAACCGCACCTGGTTCCAATACCAGGCTTTGATCGATCGCGTCGACTATCTTTCCGGCATGTTCACATCATGGGCGATGGCACGTTCGGCCGAGGTGATCGACGGTTGTGTCGTGCCTGAGCGCGCCGAGTGGCTGCGCGTTTGCGTATCGGAAATGAACAGAATCAGCTCCCACCTTCTCTGGTTGGGAACGTACCTGATCGATCTGGGCGCCATGTTTGGTTTTCCCTTCTATCCATTTAGAGAACGCGAAAAACTTCTCGACCTATTTGAAGAGATTGCCGGACAGCGCATGATGTTCAACTACATCCGCATCGGCGGCGTACAGCGCGCGCCGAAGGACGAATGGTATAAGAAGGTCGAACATTTTGCCAAGAACTTTCCGGCGCGCATTGATGAGTACGAAGCGATCGTGACCCAGAATCCGATCTTCTTGAACAGAACCAAAAACATCGGCATTCTCACTCAGCAAGTGGCGAAAGATTACGGTATGTCCGGTCCATGCGTGCGCGCATCGGGCATGGATTATGACCTGCGTAAGACAAAACCGTATTCGATCTATCCCAAACTCGATTTCAAAATGATCTCGATGAACCATGACACCAAACAAGGTGACACATGGGATCGGTACATTTGCCGCATCAAAGAAATGCGCGAGTCGACCAACATGATCAGGCAATGTTTGGAAAACATGCCGAAAGAAGGCGAAATACTGGGCAAGAAGCAGAACGCCGGCTTGCGCGTCAAAGCTGGTGAGGGCTTCTCTGCCGTCGAGTCACCGCGGGGAGTGCTCGGCTGCTACATCATATCCAACGGATCGGATCGTCCAGTGCGTTTCCGCTGGCGCAATCCATCGTTCTGCAATCTTTCAGCCGTATCGGAGTTGCTGACTGGCCATCCGATTGCAGACATCATGGCAATTTTCGGTTCTATCGATGTAATTCTTCCGGACGTCGATCGCTAAGGAGTAGAAGGGTACGCTCATGGCACAGGCATTCAATTACGCCGACGATTATCAAAAGCTCAGCAACTGGCCAGAGATATACAAGTTCACCCTACTCTGCGTTCTCTGGTTGGTCTTTATCTTCGGCTTCACGTGGGCCGTGTGTTTTGCCGTCGGAGTGGCATTGCCCTGGATTATTTACCAAATGGCGCCCAATACGCCGGCGATGGTGGGCGAGATATTCCACGCGAGTATTCCGATATTAGCGGTGCTTGTCTTCATTCCTTTCAATGCGATGTTGATGGTGCTGATGGAACGCCGGGCTCTCGCGCTCTTCACCGTGCGACGCGGACCGTGCCGGGTTGGTCCCGACGGCGCTTTGCAAACGGCTGCGGATGCGATCAAACTTTTGCTGAAAGAAGACATCACCCCGACAGGCGCTGATGCTGTGATGTTTACCGCCGCTCCCGTGATTTTCTTTGCTCCTTCGATTTTTGCCGCCGTTCCTCTTTTAGCTGCCGCGACAAACAACAACGCCTTCTTTCAAGTCGTCAATTTACCAACGGGTATTTTCTACGTGCTCGCAGCGGCATCGGTTCCCGTCGTCGGCATCGTCATGGGTGGCTGGGCGAGCAACAATAAGTATTCTCTGGTCGGCGGATTGCGCAGCGCAGCGCAGGCGATCAGCTACGAAATTCCTCTGGTTCTTTCTCTCATTTCCATATGCGTGCTGAATAAGACTTTGGATGTGGTTAAAATCGCCCAGATCCAGTCTGGTGGCATCCTTCACTGGAACATTCTGGGTGGCGGAACACTTGGTCTGGTATATCGTGCGATGAAGGGTGACCCAGCATCGCAGCAGATACTGCATAGCTCACTCGGTTATCAGGGCGATGGTGTCGCTCTGGTGGCGGCGCTGTTGTTGACCGTCTGCACAATTATTATGTTCGGCATGTACCTGACCGGTGCTTGCGCTGAAATCAACCGCATTCCCTTCGACTTGCCTGAAGCTGAAAGTGAATTGGTCAGCGGCTACAATACCGAATATAGTGGCATCAAATTTGCCATCTTTTTCCTGGCGGAGTTCACCAATCTATTTGTCGTGGCCACGATTGCCTCTGTGATGTTCCTCGGAGGCGGCGATTTCATCTTACCGTCGAGATACTTCGCTCCACTGGCTGACGGCTTCAACAGTGTCATTCGCCCCTTGATTGATATCCACTTTATCAATCCCGATACTTTTTGGGCGGCTATCTGGCTGATCGTCAAAGTGTATTTACTTGTGTTCTTCGCCATTTTGATCCGTGGAACGCTGCCGCGTTTCCGCATCGATCAATTGATGGACTTCGGCTGGAAACGGCTGATTCCCATCACGTTGGCCGTCTTCATGTTGATGGTTTTTCTGAAAGTACTCGTGGCTACGCCGGTAGGCGCTTCGGCCGTTCTGCCGCAGTAGGAGGCTTATGTTTCGTTTCTTCAACAACGTTGTGAATAGCCTGTATCAGGTAAGCCGCGGTTTGGGCACGGTGTTCGGTCATTCCTTCCGCGAGCCGACGACGCAGAATTATCCTGAAGTCATGCCTGATCTGGCCAACGAATTTCGTGGACGCCTGGCGCTCCAGGTCAATCCCGAAACAGGCGAGCATCTCTGCATCTCCTGCCGCCAGTGCGAGCGCGTTTGCCCAGACAAGTGCATTGAGATCACGGCGCACAAGAGTCCGGAAACAAACAAATTGGAGTTGATCGAATTCAAAATCGATCATGGACTCTGTATGTTCTGCGGGCTTTGCACTGAGGTCTGCCCCACTGTTTGCATCATCAACACCAAAGACTTTGAGATGGCCGACTACACGCGCGAATCGCTTGTTTACGATTTGAAGCGGCTGACGATGACGCAGGAAGAATCTGCATATTACTTCGACAAGAAGGAGTTGCCGATTCCCAAACCGAAACCGGCAAAAGCCGCTCCCGCCGCGGGCGCAGCTGCTGCAGGAGCCGCTGCCAAGCCTGCCGCCGCCGGTGGTGCCGCTGCAAAACCCGCTGATGCGCAAGCAGCAGATGCTGCGACAGCCAAGACAGTAGAAGCCACAAAGCCCGCAGCTGATGCGGCAAAAGCCGACACCGCTGCCAAAGCTGAAGAAAAGAAAGAAGACGCTGCTGCCAAGCCTGAAGCGAAAGCAGAAGAGAAGAAAGCTGAAGCTGCCGCCAAGCCTGAAGCGAAAGCAGAAGAGAAGAAAGCTGAAGCTGCCGCCAAGCCCGAAGCGAAAGCAGAAGAAAAGAAAGCTGAAGCTGCCGCCAAGCCTGAAGCGAAAGCAGAAGAGAAGAAAGCTGAAGCTGCCGCCAAGCCCGAAGCGAAAGCAGAAGAGAAGAAAGCTGAAGCTGCCGCCAAGCCCGAAGCGAAAGCAGAAGAGAAGAAAACTGATGCTGAGAAGCCCAGTTCTGACGATAAGCCTGCTTCCTGAGAGAACGCTTAACGCCGTTCCTTACTAATGGAGCCGATTGAGGAAAATGGATCTATCACTGCCGACAATTACAAGCTGGATGACGTCGAATTCGGGACACGTCGATACCTTCCTGTTTTACATCTTCACCACTCTGGCAATACCCGTTGCATACGGTGTTATTTTTGATCGCAACATCATTCGCAGCGGTTTCTTGCTGATTGGGCTGTTCGGTGCCATCAGTGTTCTCTTCCTCATTCTGCAGGCGCAGTTTTTGGCGATGGCGCAAGTCATGATTTACGCAGTCGGCATAACGCTCGTTGTGGTTATCGCCCTGATGCTCACCAATCCGCGCATGGAAAAGGAGCTGTCACCCGGAATCAATCAGCACAGTGTCGGCACATTCTGCATTGCGCTGCTTTTGTTCATGACCATTTATATGTCCGTGCGTTCCGAAGGTTGGCCGGTGAAAACCTCTCAACCTGATGCGAGCGAGCCACCTGCCTCGAACGTGAGGGTGATCGGCTGGGCGTTAACAACGGATTACTCGCTGCCCTTTGAATTCTCTTCTGTTTTGCTTCTAGCTGCTTTGATCGGCGCCATCATGCTGGCAAAGTCCGAGCCGGCTAAAGTCGAAAGTGAATACTCTGATGATGCCCCAGGCGAAGGCGCCGCTGAGCCAGCCGAAGCTTACACACCTTCGAGGTAACGAGATGAATGCTGATACCACCGCCCAAAAGTCCTCCACTACCGTTCTGCTGGTCTATTTAGCAGCCGTGCTCTTCCTGCTCGGCGGATACATCAGTGGTGGATTGCCGAGCATCATGCCTGAAGGTATTCGCGACTATGCTGAAGGTTTCGTCTTCTGTGTCATCGCTATTCTCGGAGTGATTGCCATCCAGATGGGAGCGCCTGTCGCACCTGCCCTGTCCGTCGGCACTTGGGGTGGATTTCTTGCTCTGACGTTTCACCAGGAGCCGCTTGTCCGCTACCTTACTTTCGGTGCGGCTCTTTTCGCCATCGGCATGTACGGTATGGTCGTGTCGAGAAACGCAGTGCGCGTTCTCATGTCAATCGAGTTGATGTTGAATGCAGTCAATATCAACCTCGTTGCCTTCGCCCGTTATGTGGATCCCGTAGCAGTGAAAGGGCAGGTCTTCGCCATCTTCGTTCTCACGGTTGCCGCAGCTGAAGCTGCAGTCGGTCTTGCGATCGTACTGGCGATCTATCGCAACGTGGCTACCGTTGATATGGAACGTTTCAATCTTTTGAAGTGGTAGGCCGCAGCGATTTTGTTTGGCTGAGTATCTGACATTTCATATTGTCCATTCGGTGCTGAATAGCTTGTGCTTCACGCCACTTGGAAATTTCCAGGGCTTCTCTATCAGACTCGGCGGTTCTCTATTGACACCCATACAAAAGTATGGTATATCTAAATTGACTATATGTGGTGCATATGAGAATGTGCTATGAAGTTTTTCAAAACACCGATGGGAGGCGGTTCAATCATGCCAAACAGTGTTATCCTAAATTGGGATATTTTGGAACAAGAGGAATCTCCTGTGGCACAGCAAATACTACAGCCAGCTCAACTTACGCTGATTAAGCCGCCAGTGCCGTTCAAGGCGGCTAACTACGTGTCGAGTAAGATTTATCCTGCTTTCTCGACGGAATGGGGAGCGCTGTATGGCGATGACTGCCTAAAGATTTTGCCCCACATTCAATCAGAGTCGGTTGATACTGTATTTGCCGATCCGCCGTTTAACTTGCAGAAACTATATGGCTCCAAGGTAAGCGATGATCTCGCAGAGCATGAATATGTGGAGTGGTGCCACCGCTGGATCTCCGAATGCGTGCGAGTTGTGAAACCAGGTGGCGCCATCTTCATCTACAATCTGCCGAAGTGGAACATACTGCTGGGAGCCGAATTATCCAGACTGGGGCTAAACTTCCGTCATTGGATAGCGGTCAGTATTAAGTTCGGTTTGCCGATAACCGGCCGGCTGTATCCGAGCCACTACAGCTTGCTGTATTACACAAAGGGCAAGCCAAAGACATTCAGAAAAATCCGCACTCCAATTGAAACATGCCGTCATTGCGATGGCGAAGTCAAAGATTATGGCGGACACAGAGACGCTATGAACCCGCTTGGCGTTAATCTTACGGATGTTTGGGTTGATGTACCTCCCGTCCGGCACAAGAAATTCAAATCCGAGAAACGTAGCGCTAATCAGCTCTCGACCAAGATCCTTGATCGAGTGATCGAACTAACGACGCATCAATATGATGTCGTTCTAGATCCGTTTGGCGGTGCTGGTACCACGTTTGCGGTAGCAGAAAGGAAATTGCGGCACTGGATAGGGTGTGAAATCGAACCCGAGTATGTCGAGGTAATCCAGGATCGGCTGTTGTCCAAAGACATCGGACATCATCAAAACGATGACGTTATTGAAGGCTAGCTCAAAGCTCGCCCGTCTGTGCCCTTCGGAATACGCGGCACATTGTAGCCGATGGTGTCTTGTTCGACAGCTACGATCTCTAGCAATCCCGCATCAACATGGCCAGCAACTGCCTGCCAAAGCCCGAAATATGGCTCAAGCTCTTCGAAATTGCCGATCCGATCAGTGAGGAATGCGGCAAACTTTCGGGTTGGCAATATCAAGGCGCCACCAATCAGAACACCTTTCATTATGCCGAGAGCCATCTTATTTACCGAGCGGTGGCTTGATGAAATGTTTCCTGTTTCCCACTCGACGGCAAACAATCCGTGCGGCGTTTGCAGGACTGCATCTATAGGACCAGGCCTCCGCAATGTAGCAATGTCTATATTCTGTTCCAGCTTCCAACCCATTGTTTCTAACGCGAGCATCAGGCCAACTTTGATTGGAACGACACCGTTTCCCTCACCGCGCTTTTTACCGCTCTCCGGGTAGATGGCGAACTTTCCTGAACCAGCAGGATGCTCAATTGCGCGGATCGCGGCGTGTAGTTGTTCGCGGGATGCAATCCAATCCTTTTGCTCTGGGAAGTCACCCTTCGAAACTAGGGTGCTGATTCTTTCAATCTTCACTGCGATTTCTCCCGGCGTTTGCGCCATCTATGGCTGCCAGGATGTTTTCTGCCGAAACGCCGTATATGCGGCAATATTCCAGCAGTTCGATCACATCGATTCGACGCTCTCCGGATTCGCACTTTGAGACAAACGATTGAGGTTTCTTTAGGTGCTCGGCCGCCTCTGCTTGAGTGAGGTTTGCGGCAATGCGAGCATTCTTCAACGCATCCAGCAGCCGCCTATAACGCTTGGAATAGACCGATTTTTGCACGTAGACCGAAGCATTCTAGCTAACCGCGTCATGGTAGTATCCGAAGTTGGGTTATCCCAAATTCGGATATCTCAGAGGACTGCGCCCATATCGCAAAACATTTGGATATCCGAAAGCAAATATGCAGCGCGGAGTTTGAGAAACTGGAGATTGTCTCCAGCAATTAATGCGGCGGCTGCCTCTTCATCGATGAACTGAGACGCTAAGATCGATTTGCCGTCCTTTTCTTTTTGCAGCCGCGTGACTGTTTCGGCAGCCGTTTCCTTGGCCAAAAGCTTGATTTCACCGGGTAGAACCAAGATCAGATTTGCAAGGAGCTTATTTGACGAGCTATCCAGGCGGATGTCTTGGAGTTGCTTGACCGTCAAAAGACCACTGAAATTGACGCCATCGAATTCCTGCATGTATATGTCCGCTGTGATCGGCTCTCCTGTTACCAGACTGCGTGGTTCTATCTGCGCGAACAGGCAAGCAAATCCAGCGCTGAGAGCTTTGTTTCTTATGAATTTCTTTTCAAGCAGGTCGTCTGCAGATAGCTTGAGCCGGAGCTGCAACGCATTCTGTTTGGGATTTTTCTTCAACTCGCGCACAGCTTTTAGAACATTGGAAACGTAGTTCTCAGGCTTTCCGCGAAGTTCTTCGTTGAAGTTGGTTATAGTAATCCACTTTCTCAACACATCGAGGTTGGTCGAATCATCATCGCGAAAGAAAGATACAAGTGCTAATAGCTGCAACTCATAAGCTATGAACTCTGAGTTGTAGACATTGAACTTCCGCCCGACGAAGTCGATCACGCGGTCAAAAGCTGCTCTGCTTGTGGTTGTTGCTTTGTGAAGATCGGCGGCACTTGAATCGCGCAGAGCAAGCATTGAAGACGGGTTCGGATCCTTTCCATCCATGACGGCAATGACCTTTACTAACGTTTCTGCGCCGACATCGAATTTCTTTTGCTGCAATTCCGCGCGGAGCTTATCGATTTCATGATTGAGATCAAACGCTTCAGACCATGTTAAGGCGCGCATAAAGTCGACGGCGCTCAATCTTGTTCCTTTTGAATTGATACGGTGAAACATTGCCACCACATCTTGAACCGACCTATTGCTAATGCTGACCGTTGGAATTGAATATTCCTGAAATGCCGTCTGTAGCTGGATACTTGCACTTATCAACTCGTCACCATTCTCTAGCTGGCTCATTCTTGCCTGAGACTCAAGAAGATTTTTCGGAGAGAACAGATCCGCAAGGAATATGCACGTGTCAACATTCATGCCGGTTTCATAGTGTTTGAAAATCTTCTCGCCCAAGTCGAACATGACATTAAAAGGCCCAGCTTTCGTTTTGTCTGCATGGAAAACGCCATACAGAGTTGATAATCGTTGAAGTCCATCAAGTACATATTGGAGCGGATATTTTTCTTCTATGTTGGGAAAGGGCACCAGAGGCTCAGTCTGAACCTTCAGAATGCGTTCCGACACTTCCCAAAACAGTAGACTCCCAATCGGGTAGCCACTTACGACGCTCTCAAGGAGATCGATAATTTGGTCGTCTGTCCAAACAAATCTGCGCTGGAAGGCCGGGATGCGTAGCTTCCCTTCCTCAACCAGGCGCAGAAGTGCTTTCAGGTATTGAATTTCTGGCTTCGGGGGTGGAAATGCTGTGATCTGCATCATTGGTCTTGCTCAGCCTTCTTGTTCTTCATCTCCCTTAGCTCCACAATCACTCCTTCTAGCAGATGCAATGTATGTCCCATAAAACTTGAGCGGAACCGAGCGGAGCTGTGATCCCATTTCCATTGCTGATCGTCGTCCTGACTCATTCGTTGTTCTTCATAAAACGAGTGGGATAAGTCGCGAAGCACTTCTTGCATCTGAGTCGTAAGCTGGATCTCGAAATCGACCAATGCTTCAGATTGCTCCATCTCCAGGCTGACTATAGGAACTGGGACCTTCGCGTAGAAATGCTGCGCGTAGTAGCCGGAATCGCGTTCCTGTGATTTGACACGGGAAGTGAGTCCTTTGGCAGCAGCCAGCTCTTGAAGCCGTTTAGCTAAAAAGATAGGTCCATCAAGGTATTTGCAAACGACTGTAGTCCTGGCCAAGTCGTTGATTTTTTCGCACCAGTTCTTTGGTGTGACCCAGCCCCATCTTGGCTCGTTTGGCCAACTCCAATTTTCAAGAACATTGGATCTGTAGCTTTTATCAATGGCGCTTGCGTATGACTTTTTTGCAAATGTTGGCGGCGAAGGTGTCATGAGCAACTTGACTTCAAAGGACTCTTCATATTCCTTCTGGGCAGTTCTGAACAAATCCGGAAGAGCTTTGTAAAAGTCTGAGGCCTCTACTGACGATAGAATTGCTCCGGTATTAATGCCGAATTGTGTTTCGGTTTTCTTCGTGAACTCCTCACCAAGCGTTTTGCGCATCCATTCTGGATACTCTTCAAATGGCGGTTTAGGGGGCTTTGCAGGTTTTGCTGAGTTGCTTGGCGTCATTGTGTACCCGCAGACCATGAGCCGAACTTCGCCCATACTGAACGCTTTGATGCTTCGACTCGGTCCTGAAGTGCTGCGATCTGTTTTCGCAAAGCTCAGCCTCCAGCTCCTTTATCAGCTGGCTTCTGCAAATCAGGTATAATTTCCGGCCGGTCCTGATCTGCGATAGGACGCAATTATAATACTATTAGCGACGAAACGTTTAGAGCAAGCCAGTTTGTGCGCTACCTTACTTTCGGTGCGGCTCTTTTCGCCATCGGCATGTACGGTATGGTCGTGTCGAGAAACGCAGTGCGCGTTCTCATGTCAATCGAGTTGATGTTGAATGCAGTCAATATCAACCTCGTTGCCTTCGCCCGTTATGTGGATCCCGTAGCAGTGAAAGGGCAGGTCTTCGCCATCTTCGTTCTCACGGTTGCCGCAGCTGAAGCTGCAGTCGGTCTTGCGATCGTACTGGCGATCTATCGCAACGTGGCTACCGTTGATATGGAACGTTTCAATCTTTTGAAGTGGTAGGC
>Ga0206819_10098_pt1 | contig 31859 bp, 30 predicted proteins | sample Alteio_BWOrgCont_87_FD_152855 | JGI IMG/M metagenome (GOLD analysis project Ga0206819, IMG submission 152855) | Enriched cells from forest soil in Barre Woods Harvard Forest LTER site, Petersham, Massachusetts, United States -... | ecosystem: Environmental > Terrestrial > Soil > Temperate forest >... | reverse complement strand
TTGGTCTGGGCATCCTCGGAATCGGAACCTTGATCTTCGTGGTCCACCGTATCGCATTGGGGAGTTTCGACGCGTAGAACGTTTTGACTTTGTCAGCGGAGTCGTCGGTTTCAAATTCGGCGTTAACGGTATGCATTGACCCGACGGTGGCGGAATTTCCGTTTACCACGCGCGAACCGGGATAGGGATCGACGGCGAGATTGCGGGCCGCTTCGTCCGGGTCATGGGTGCTATGGACGGTACCGAATGGAGTTTCCACGCTGACGTTGCCGTTCTTGTTCTGCACGTGGCTGTTGTGAGCGATACGGTGGACCACGAAGATCAAGGTTCCGATTCCGAGGATGCCCAGACCAATCACGACAGCGACGACCATCAAAATAATCTTGAGAGTATCGCTCCCCTGAGGCGGGCCGACCGGCGGAGCAGGGACGGTCGCGGGGAATTGCGGCGGCCTCGGGTATGGCAGCGCCACATTTGGGGCAGAATCGTGCGCCTGCCTCGAGAGTTGTGCCGCATGAGTTGCAAAAGGCCATGGATTACCTCGCCTTGATTCGAGCCGATCCAAAGAGCGGAGTATATCGCAAATCGGAATTCGGAGCGCGAGTGATGCTAACTCCATCGCCGAGTTGCGTAGTCGGCCATGCTGAGCGCCAGCAAGAGGAAGAGCCAGAAAATTGCAGACACGATGACGATCTTGGTTAATTTTTCGCTGGTGTATTTGACATGCATGAAGAACAGAACGACGAGGAGAGCTTTGACCGTGGCGATGACCAGCGCTACGACAGTGTTGAGCGGTCCCAGATCGATGAAAGAAACGGCCGCGGTAATTGCAGTCAGGCACAGAAGGGCAATCCAGATGGTGTAGTAAAACTTGCTCGACATTATGTGCTCAGACATGGAAGCTCACCTCAAAGGCTTTCGATCGATCAGATAGAGCAGCGGGAAAAGATAAATCCAAACGATGTCGACGAAGTGCCAATAGAGTCCGCCCATTTCGACGGGTGTGTAATATTTCGGCGTGTAGCGCCCCTTCAACGCGTAGTAGGTCAGGAAAATGAAAAATCCGATGCCGATGATCATGTGTAGGGCGTGCAGGCCGGTCATGGCGAAGTAGAGCGAGAAATAAATCTGTTCATGCCGCGGGTCGATGTGAACCTGAGGGTAATCTCTTACCAGATCGTCTACGTTAAACGATGGGCCCGGAATGTGATGCTCTTTGTATTTGTCGTACCATTCGACACCCTTGATTCCAAGGAAGGCGAAGCCGAATACGATGGTCAGCAGCAACAGGATAACCAGCAGATTGCGCTTGCCCATCTGGGCGGCACGCACTCCGAGCGCGACAGTCAAACTGCTGCAGATGAGGACGGCGGTATTGATGGTACCCAGCCAGATATCCAGACTACGGCTGCCTACGGCGAATTCGTTGTAGTACCAAACGCGATAGATCAGGTAGGCGCAAAACATGCCGCCGAAGAACATGATTTCGGTGGCAAGAAAAAGCCACATGCCGAGAGTCGCTGCATCGCGCTGCTGCTCGGCGTCGACAAAGTGGTGAAGCAGTTCAGGACCGTGCTCCTCGACCGCGATTGGGCTATTGCTCAACGGGCACCTCCGCAAGTGGAGCCGGGATTTCTTCGTAGTTGTACGCTTCCCAGGTCACGACGGGTTCTTCGTCAAAATTAAAAGTGGGTGGCGGCGAAGATGTCTTCCATTCCAGTCCAGCCGCGCCCCACGGATTGTCGTCGGCCAGCTTGCCATAACGCATCGACCAGAGGAAATAGATCATGGGTAGAACGTATCCGACAGCGAGAATGGTTGAGCCCGCGGTGGAGAGCACGTTCAACACCTGGAATTCCGGAGGGTATTGCCAGTAACGGCGAGGCATTCCCATGTAGCCGAGGATGAATTGCGGGAAGAATGTGAGGTTGAAGCCGACGAATACGAGCAGGGCGGCAAGCCTGCCCCACCCTTCGGGATACATGCGGCCGGAAATCTTCGGCCACCAGAAATGCATGCCGCCAAGGTATCCCATGACCGCGCCGCCAACCATGATGTAGTGGAAATGGGCGATGACGAAATAGGTGTCGTGCACGTGGACGTCAATTCCCAGGCAAGCCAGGAACAGGCCGGTGAGTCCACCCATGGTAAACAGGCCGATGAAGCCGAAGGCGTAGAGCATGGGAGTGTCGAACGAAATGGAGCCTTTGTACATGGTCGCGGTCCAGTTGAATACTTTGATTGCCGAAGGGACCGCAACTAGATAGCTGAGTATCGAAAAGACCAGCGCGGAATAGAGCGAAATTCCAGCGACGAACATGTGGTGGGCCCAGACCAGAAATCCGAAGACGGCAATTGCAATGCTCGACATGGCCACGAAGTTGTAGCCGAAGATTCGTTTGCGGGTGAAACATGCGACGACTTCGCTCTCCACCGCCATCGCGGGCAGAATCATGATGTAGACCGCGGGATGGGAATAGAACCAGAATAAATGCTGGAACAATAACGGATCGCCGCCTCGAGTGGGATCAAAGATGCCGAGGTTGAAGGCTCGTTCGAATACGACCAGCAGCAACGTAATCGCGAGCACGGGCGTTCCGAGCAACTGAATGATGCTGGTGGCGTACATCGCCCAGATGAACAGAGGCAGCCGGGACCAGGTCATTCCCGGGGCTCTCATCCGGTGAATGGTGACGACAAAGTTGAGGCCGGTGAGGATGGATGAAAATCCTACGATGAAGATTGCGATCCCTGCCTCAATCACTTTGGTGTTGCTGAAGGCTGTGCTGAAGGGCGTGTAGAAAGTCCAGCCTGTGTCCACGCCGCCGGTGACGATGCAGATCACGTAGATCACGCCCGCAATGATGTAGAGATACCAACTCAATAGATTGATGCGTGGAAAGGCGAGGTCTTTGGCGCCAACCATCAAAGGAACAAGAAAATTTCCCAGCACGGCGGGGATGGAAGGAATCAAAAAGAAAAAGATCATCACCTGGCCGTGCATGGTGAAAAGTTTGTTGTAAGTGTCTGCCAGTACCAGATCGCCCGCCGGGGTCAGCAATTCCAGGCGGATGAGGAGAGCGAAGAATCCTCCGACAAAGAAAAAGAACGTAATCGATGCGAGATAAAGCAATGCGATGCGCTTATGGTCTGTAGTCAACAGCCACGAGCGAATACCGTACTCGTGATTGAGATAATTGTCGCGCTCGGTAGTGATTGCTGCGGTTGCCATTTCTAGTCCTTAAGGATTCTGTGTCCCTGTGCCGCTGGCCGCTCCCGATGGAGATGGGTTCAACGATTTGATGTACGCCACCAGGGCGGTTAACTGTTCTTCGCCGACGAGCCCCTGAAAAACCGGCATGATGGGTTTAAAACCGCTTGGAACGTTCGTGCCCGGACTCAAGATGCATTGGCGGATATAGTTTTCGTCCGCAATAACGGTTCTCCCATCCTCAAGGTGAACCGGCCTGCCAAAGATTCCAACCAGATTCGGACCGCGGCCTTGCGTATCGGATCGGTGGCATGTCGAACAGCCCAGCTGCTGGAAAAGGCTGTCGCCGCTGGCTGCGAGCGATCCCGTGGTCGTGCCGCCGGCGAGCCAAGCCTGGTATTGCGCCGGCTCCATGACTACGACTTGCCCGATCATGCCGGAATGCATTGTGCCGCAATACTGCGAGCAGAACAGATGATAAGTCCCGGGCTTCGTCGCCCGGAACCACGCGGTTGTATAGCGTCCCGGCAGGACATCTTGCTTGATGCGGAACGCGGGGATATAGAAGCTGTGTATGACGTCCTGCGAGGTCATGATGAGTTTGACATCCCGGCCTACGGGCACGTGCAGTTCGTTGATCTCGCGCTGGCCCTCCTCATGTTCAAGCTTCCACATCCATTGTTTCGCGACCACGTAAACTTCGGCCGCACCCCGCGGGGGAGTTCGCTCGTGGAAGTAAATGACCGCGCCCCAGAGGAAAATGATCATGAAGATTCCCAGCGGAATTATCGACCAGGTGATTTCCAGCGCAGATGAGCCTTCAATCTGCTCGGCCTCGACGCCGCGACGACGACGGTACATGGTCGCGAACACAACAATCATGGCGAAAATGGCCACGCACATCAACGCGGACAATGCCACCAGAAAAATGTACAGGGCGTCTATATTGCCGGCCCCGGCGGAGGCGCGTATTGGCCAAAGTGGAAAGTTGTCGAACATAAAGTTAAATGGCTCGCCCAGGTCCGGGATTGTTGGATCTCGGTCCCATGCGGAACATCACGATGAGGAATGTTCCAAGAATGAGCACTGTTGCGCCTCCCGCCAGTTGCAGCACTCTGCTAATGACTGCTCCGTATTTCCCGGTGTCAGGGTTGTAGTGGTAGCAGTAGAGCAACACTTGATCAACAACCGTGCCGATCTTGCTGTCGGACGCCTGAATCAATCCCAGGCGCAAATCTTTCGGCGCAAACTCGACGCCGTAGTAGTACTGCGAAATCTTTCCCTCGGGCGTCAGCACCATGATCGCGGTCGAGTGCGCAAACTGGCCGGTCTTGGGATCGTACTGATACTGAAACCCAGCCGCCTTAGTGAGCACGTCGATCGAAGACGCTGGCCCAGTGAGAAAATGCCAGCCCTGATCCGCGCCGGGGCGTCCGTAGCGTTTCAGGTACTCGGCTTTTTTCGCAGCTGCCATTTCAGGAGTTTCTTTCGGATCGAAGCTTACCGTGAGAACGTCGAACTCTTTTCCGACGTCAAACTTCAATACCCGCAGCGCGCTCTCGAGTCCGCTCAAGACTTCCCCGCAAAGCATTGGGCATTGGTAGTAAACCAGATTCAGAATTATCGGCTTCTTTCCAAAGTAATCGCCAAGCTGAACCAACTTTCCGGTCTCATCACGAAACGTGAGATCGGGGGGAATCTGTTCGTCCAAACGCTGCTCAATGCCAACATTCTTCAGGCCGGGCGGACGCACGTTTGCAGGCGGCGACAGGATTCCCTGAGTCATGGCCTGACTCCACGCGGGCATGCTGAAAACGAGGGCCAACAGACTCGCGGCCATCAGTTTCGAGATCTTCAATCGCATGACACTGCGCACCGCTGAATTCCTTTCCATCACTTCGATGTCGGCGCCTTTTTCTTGTCGGATCCGCTCGTATCCGCGCGTTCGGCGGCTTGAGTCGCCACGTTTACCGTGGATGGCGGAGTCATTCCAGCCTTGGGCGTGGTTGGTAATCCGCGTTGCGCGAGCAGTTCCATCGCACGATCAATCGGAATACGTACCACTCCAGATTTTTCATCGATCCAGCCATAACTATTCAACGTCTGTTCTTCGCTCAGACGAAAATCTCTGATCTCAGTGCGCTCGTTCCGCTCCAGGCGTGGTTCGGGAAACTTTGTAATCGCGCCGGGCGCAACCATGCGCGTGTCGGCATCTGATTGCTTCACCAGCGGGCTTTGCTGATGCTGGCGAGTTCGCTGGCGCGCGTCCATGAAATCGTACAAACCCCAAACCACGCAATAGACCAACACGCCCCCAACCAGCAGACTTGTGAGGAACGCGAATACCGCCTGAGCCGTCAGGTCTTGCCGCTCGTAGCCCTCTTCCGCGTGCCCGTGTTTGGTCTCTTCAATCATGCGCTGGTTCCAGTACCTCGTTCGCGAATACGTCGTAAGCGGGCAGAAGCGGCAAAGAATTCAAATTCCGGAAGAAGTAAGCCATCCACAATCCGCCGATAGCGATGGGAGCAACTATATCTGCCAGCGTCAGGTTGAACGTCTTTGAAAAATTTGGTTCGATGATCCAGAAAAGATCCACGTATCGCATGACCATCACCCAAGACGCCAGCCAAACCAGTCTTCGTATGTCGCGCTTGAAGTCTCGGGAAAGTAGAAGCGAAAACGGCACCGCGAACTGAAATATCACGAGGCATAAACCGACATATCCCCAACCGCCGTTGAGCCGCCGCATGTACCAGGTGATTTCTTCCGGCAGGTTTCCCGCCCAGATGATGAGCCACTGCGAGAATGAAAAGTAGGCCCAGACCATGGTGAAGGTGAGCATCCACTTGCCGTGATCCTGCACGAAGTCTGGTTTTAAGAGCTCCGACATCGGCTTGTAGTCCACCAGAATTCGTTCGACGACGACAGCGAAACACATCGCCGAGAGCAACTCTCCAATCAGAATCAGTAATCCGTAGATCGTCGAAATCCAACTGGGATCGATGGTCATGATCCAGTCGATGGCGGCAAATGAAATTGTGAAGGCGTAAAGAATCAGCCCTGGTCCGCTCACAGCTTTGAAATAGGGGGTGTTATCTCGCGCTACGGGCTTGTCCTGTTGCTTCGACCATTTGGTGAGCAGGAACGACAGTAAATTCCAAACCGCCAGATAGATCGCCGCGCGGATGATGAACCAGTGGATGCTGAGGTAATTCTGAGTGAGGTTCTGCAAATGTTCGCGGAGATGTTTGTCGGCGACCGAATCCAGAGGCCGCGCCCAAATGTACAGCTTGGGAAGACCAAACAAGATCGGAATAAACAAAATCGCCATTAGCGGTAAGGTTCGCATAGCCGCGCCGAGAATTCGGCGGATCACCATGCCCCATCCCCCGCCAGTCAGATGCCGGATCATCAGGATGGCCATCGATCCGAGTGCAACCCCTAGCCACAGCATGTAGCCGAGGAGGTATGCGCGGAAGAATTCATCCGGGCGAAAGAACGCAAGAAGCAAGGAGAGAGCGGCAAAGATCAGACCAATAACCAGCGAGCGACTTCGGATGGTCTTGACCACCGGCGGCGACATCAAATCGAGGTTTTGTTTTTGAGCCGCGCTCATTTCGCCTCCTCGGATTTCTGGCCGGACGAAGCCGGCTCCAATTCTGGCAGGGTCGCGCCCGAGCCCGGGTCGCCGCGGAAAGTCGGCGCGGCCGAGGGCACTTTTTGTCCCGGCGGAACATCGGCCATGGTCGCTTCCTGGCTCAACTGTAAGGCACGAATATACCCAACAATGCACCAGCGATCGCGTGGCGGAATCTGCGAAGCGTAATCGGGCATCGCGCCAAATCCGTTGGTCATCACGTCAAAGAAGTATCCCAAAGGCGCTTTGCGCAGGCGCTCAGTATGAAAAGACGGCGGAGCACGATAGCCGCGCTGCACGATCATTCCATTGCCGTCGCCGACGCGGGAGTGACACGGAGCGCAGTAAATGTTGAAGCGCTCACGGCCACGAGCCAATACATCCTCGCTCACAGGGAAAGGCATGGAGTCGCCGGGATTATTTCCGATTTTGCCCGTGTAAAAATACTCGTCTTCGTGAAGTTGTCCACGCGCAACCGTCCCTTCGACCGGAGGGCGGGCGGAGCGTAAGTCGGAGTAAAAGTCGCTCTTGGCCAGTGGCCTGAAGTAGGGCTGCTGTTGCATATCGCGGCGACATCCTGCAAACGCCAGAACGGCGAGCAAACTCAGCGACGAAATTTTGCGAAGGCGCGGCATCGTTTTAGCTGGGCACCTCCGAAATCGATCGCGGCGACAGAGTTTCCAGAAAGCGGCGGGTTTCACTCGGACTGTATTTTGGGTCGGAAGAGAACACGATCAGGAAGAATCGATCTTTGGTTGCAAAGGCGAAGCGCGGCACATTGAACACGGGATGATATGGCATGGGAAGGCCATTCAGCGCCAGCATGCCAAACACGGCAGATATGCCGCCAAACAGAATTGTCATCTCGAACGTAACCACGATGAACGCCGGCCACGAATGATACGGTTTGCCGCCCACATTGATGGGATAACTAATCACCGAAATCCAATATTGCAAGGCGTAGCCGGACAAGCCTCCGATCAATGCGCCAATCAATACGACCAGCGGGACGCGATTCTTGCGGAAGCCGATCGCCTCAGCCAAACCTTCCACCGGAAACGGGCTGTAGGCATCGATGCGCACATATCCGGCCTGAAAAGTGCGATGCCCGGCGTCCACCAGGCTTTGCGGAGAATCAAACTCGGCCATCATTCCGTAAATCGGAGTGCGCTTCATTCCTTCACCTCGGCCTCCGGCAACAAGGTGCGCATTTCAAAGATTGAAATCATGGGCAGGATGCGAACAAAGAGGAACATCGCGGCCAGGAACATCCCGATGGTACCAATGTAAGTCATCCAATCCCAGCGGGTGGGATAGTACATTCCCCAGGAAGAAGTCAGGAAGTCGCGTTGCAAGCTGACCACAACGATGATGAAACGCTCCAGCCACATGCCCACCAGAATGACGCCAGAGATTAAGAACAGCGCAACCGGATTGGTGCGCAATTTCCGAATCCATAGAACTTGCGGGACAAAGATATTGCATGCGAGCAATGCGTAATACCACGGAGCGTAGGGCCCATGCAGGCGGTTCCACAAAAGAAAAGCATCGTAGCGATTTCCGCTGTACCAGCCCATGAAGGCTTCGATGCCGTAGCCGTACGCCACAATCAAACCAGTCGCAAGCATGACTTTCGCCGAGTTCTGCAGATGGCGCTCGGTGATGAAATCTTCGAGGCCATAGATTTTGCGAATAGGAATTGCCAGCATTAGCACCATGGCAAAGCCGGAATAAATCGCACCGGCTACAAAGTACGGGGGGAAGATCGTAGTATGCCAGCCGGGGACGATCGCAATCGCGAAGTCAAAACTGACAACGGTGTGGACCGACAACACCAGCGGCGTGGCTAATCCCGCAAGCAGAAGATAAGCCGTCTCATAACGATGCCAGTGCCGCGCAGAACCACGCCAGCCCAGCGCCAACATTCCATAGATGATTTGCGCGGCGCGATTGGTCGAGCGATCGCGCAGTGTCGCCAAGTCAGGAACTAGGCCGATGAACCAGAACAACAGAGAAATGGTTGCGTAAGTGGAAACGGCAAACACATCCCAGACCAGCGGGCTGCGGAATTGCGGCCAGTAATTCATGCTGTTGGGATAGGGAAAAAGCCAATACGCGAGCCACGGTCGTCCCAGGTGAAGTATCGGAAACAATCCGGCGCAGGAGACGGCAAAGAGAGTCATGGCTTCAGCAAAGCGGTTGATCGAGTTGCGCCATGACTGCCGCAAGAGCAAAAGAATTGCCGAGATCAGCGTGCCCGCGTGCCCGATTCCGATCCACCAGACGAAATTCACGATGGCGAAGCCCCATGCGACGGGAACTGTAATGCCCCAGATGCCAACCCCACGGAGAAACAAATATCCGATGGCGAACAACATCATCATGGTCAGCAAGAACGCAACGCCGAAGCCGAGAAACCAACCGTTGGAAGTAGGGCGCGTGAGGACAATCGACGCGATCTTGTCCGTGACCGAGCCGAACGTATGTCCAGGCTCGATTACTGGAGCCGTTGCGCCGGACGTGGCTGGTTGTCTTGGTTCTTCCATTTCGTAATCGTTTCTGCCCTTAGCCTTCCAAATCAGAATTCGGGTTGCGAATCTCGGCGAGATACGTGGTTCGCGGCCGCGTGTTCAGATCAGCCAGCAAACCGTAGTTGCGCGGAATGGCCTTGAGCTTCGAAACCCGGCTATTGGGGTCGTTAATGTTGCCAAAACTGATCGCATCCGCCGGACACGATTGCTGGCACGCGGTTTGCAATTCGCCATCCTGAATTTTGCGATCAGTGCGCTCGGCATCAATGCGATGCTGCGCGATGCGCTGGATGCAATAGGTGCATTTTTCCATGACGCCGCGGCTGCGCACGGTGACCTCGGGATTGCGCATCATTTTGTATTGCGGCGTCTCCCAATCTTGAAAGAGCAGGAAATTGAAACGCCGCACTTTGTAAGGACAGTTGTTGGAACAGTAGCGCGTACCCACGCAGCGGTTGTAGACCATGTCATTGAGGCCTTCGGTGCTGTGGGTCGTCGCGCCTACGGGGCAGACCACCTCGCACGGCGCGTTCTCACATTGTTGACACGGGACCGGCTGAAAGTACGCTTTTGGATTGTCGCGGTCGCCCTGGTAATACGCGTCAACCCGCAGCCAGTGCATGTGGCGGCCGATCACAACTTGCTCTTTGCCAACCACAGCAATGTTGTTTTCCGATTGGCATGCGACGATGCAGTTGTTGCAACCAACGCAGGCGTTCAAATCAATCGCCATGCCCCACGCGTAGGGTTCTTTCTCGTATGGATAAGGCTTGTATAAGGTCAGTTCCGCCGGAGGCTGTTCATCGCGTGCGAAATCGGGCTCCTTGTGATAATCGTCGAGAGTCGCGGAGCGTACCTGCGGCCGCGCGCCATCGGGCGTGTCCATCGTCTGGTAGCCCTGCGTGGTGGCCAGCTTGTAAGTTCCGCCCGCCTTAGTGATGTTCACGCCAGAGGCAAACCATGGCGCCGCGCTGGTGCGAAGCGGATACATGTCGAAACCTGCACCGGTTCCGGCCCGGCCCGCGCGCTTGCGTCCGTAACCCAAGAAGACCGTAACGGAATTATCAGGATGACCAGCCTGAATCCAGACGGGCGCGGTCAACGTCTTTCCGTTTAATTCGAGCGTGACCAAGTCTTCGGTTTTCAGTCCCAGTCGGGATGCCATTGCCGGGCTGATTAGCACGGGATTGTCCCAAGTTAACTTCGACATCGGCTTGGGCAGTTCTTGCAGCCAGCCGTTGTTGGAGAAGCTGCCGTCGTAAACCGAAGGATCGCGTCGGAAGTTGATCTCGATAGATTTTGCGTCGCTGGCCGAAGAGGGGGGCAACGTCGCAGATTTTAAGTTGACCGACTTCGGAGTGAACGTGGTTCCGGCGATCCATCCATCGTGTAGCGATTTCCGCCAGAAGGCATCGAAGTCGGCTCCCGGGTGCTGCTTCTTCCAGTAACGCTGAACGACTTCGTGTCCTGTGGCTTGGGCTTCGCCGGCCAACAGCGCGAGGAGTTCATAAGCGCTCTTGCCGTCATAGAGCGGAGCAATCAGCGGCTGGACGATGCTTGCCGTGCCGTCGTAGGCGCGGGCATCGCCCCATGATTCAAGATAATGAGCCTCGTTCACGTGCCATTGGCAAAGTTCGGCGGTCTCGTCCTGATAAAGCCCGAGGTGCACACGCACCGGGATGTCGGTGTTCTTTAGCGCATCGGCGAAACCCAAATCGGCAGGCGCATCGTAAGCGGGGTTTCCGCCCAGGATGAAGAGCATGTCCACTTTGCCGGCGCGCATGTCGGCGACAAGATCTTTGATCGAGTCCGTCTGGTTTATTGGATTTGCGTCGATTGGATCCGTGTAGAAAACTGTCTTGCCTATGTTGCTCAGCTTCGCATTGATCGCGTGAGCCAGTGCGTGAACTGCTGGCAGCTGATGGTCACCGGGGATGACCACACTAGAGCCACGATGCGCCGCAAGGTCCTTGTATGCGGCAGCTAAAAGAAGCGTTTGCTCTGCATCCAGTCCCCCGACATTGGAGTTCATGGCCTCGATGCCCGGCAACGCTCTTGCAATTGCTACGATATCGGAGGCGCGCGCCGGCAACCTGTGATCTGCTTTCGCTCCGGTCGAACTCATCGTGCTCTCGACCACGTACAGTCGGCTCATATTGCCTGCATCGGGATTACGGCGCTTGGCGAAATCCCGAATGTACCGCGTCGAACCGGGAAAACCTGCGTAAAGGAAATCCGCATCGAGCGAAACAATTACATCCGCGTTCTCCAGCTTGTACTGAGTTTCGACCGCCTGGCCGAAGGCCATCTTTGCGCCTTCGAGCACGTTGTCCCGATTCACCGGCTCATACACATGCCACTTCGCTTGCGGATACAGCTTGAGGACTGACCGCAACTGATCGGCTAGCGCGGGCGAGGAAACCGTAGGGGTCAAAATGCGAATCCCTGCTCCCTGCACCGCTTTTTGCGCATTGAGCGGTCCGCGGATCGCTTCCAAGAAATTTCCCCAGGTGCGGACATCGCCCAAATACGCGATGGTCTGGGAGCGGTCGGGATCGTACATCCCGAGAATCGACGCCTGCGCGAATATGTCAGTTCCGCCGAGGCTCGCGGGATGCTGCTCGTTGCCTTCAATCTTCGTGGGACGATAAAGATTGCTCTCGACGAGGATCGGGCTGGCGTATCCCCCCAGCGTGAACGCCGTTGCGTAAAACATCGGAAGACCGGGAACGACGTCTTCCGGCTGCCGCACGTAGGGAACAATCGGCTGCAGAGGCTGCTTGGTGCACGCAGTCATCCCGGCCATTGCCAGAGAAGCACCCATGAGCTTCAGAAATCCACGGCGAGAAACGGCGTCCAGCCACTCCGACGCTCCTTTCGGAAACTCGCGATGCATCATTTCTTGAAACTCCGAACTGCCGGCAAGTTCTTCCAGGCTCCGCCAATACTCCGGGCCTTTGGTGTCCGCGATTTGGGCGCGAGCCGTCTTCAGGTCAAGCTGGTTCTTCTTGCCCGGACAAATGTCCTCGCGGTGCTGCTTGTTGTTCTTTTCTTCCATCTTTTTCATCGCCGTAGAAACGTGGCTGGCTACGTTTCTATCGAAAAGCTACCGGTGACACGTGGAACAACTAGTGATATCGGTCACCGTGCGCAATTTGTATTTCTGCACCAAATCCGTGCCCAAAGAAAGCTGGTCGGTATAAGTTTTCCCGTCCAGCACCACTGGCTGACTGGCCGACGGCTGCTCGTACCGCATGTTGAATACCTGGTCGCGCGGCCGCAGATTTTTCTCCGGCGCGCGATGGCACTCGAGACACCACTCCATTTGCAGCGAAGCGTAATTGAACATGAGCGGCATTCGGTCAACCGGGCCGTGGCACGTGTTGCAGCCGACGCCTTTGTTGATGTGGATGCTGTGATTGAAATAAACAAAGTTCGGCAGATCGTCGACCCGAGTCCATACCAGCGATTTGCCGCTTCTAAAGCTCTCCCGCACTGGCTCGAGCAGCGGCGCGCCCGTCCAGATTTGCGAGTGGCAATTTATGCAGGTCTTAGTCGGCGGAATTCCTGCGAACGCAGAAGTTTCCACCGAAGTATGACAATAGCGGCAGTCAATTCCCAAACCGCCAACGTGGTGCTGATGACTAAAAGGAACAGGTTGAGGGCGTGCAACTTTGGCGTAAGTGATGTAGGGGGATCGCTGCAGTTCAAGCACGGCCCACAACAAAACCGCAACCAAAAATACCGCCCCGTAAATCGTGGCGCGGGAGATTGTGTTCGTGCTGCGATGAAAAATCTGCATCGATCAGAACTTTCAGTGCAGTGACAGACCTACAACGCGGCACGCATCCGGCCGCCCAAAAATCATAAACATCCGCGATCTTGTTCCGAAGACTTGCGATTATAACAGTTCGCGTCGCTTTGAAATTGTCTGCGACAATTCATTTTAGAAAATTCAAATTAACTTATCACGTCGCGAAAAGCCTGACCGACATTTTTGACGACGGTGCCGCCATTTGAGCGGCGGAAGTCCGGTCGGCTGTTCGAATCAACGACTAACGCAAGTTCATCACCAGCAACTTCGGTTCAGTCATCTCCTCGATCGCGTAACGTAGGCCTTCGCGGCCCAACCCCGAGTCTTTAACCCCGCCGTAGGGCATGTTGTCGATACGAAACGTCGGCACATCCCCGGCCATCACGGCTCCCACTTCCAGCTCTGCATAAGCGTCGAAGATCAACTTGGCGTCGCGGGTAAATATTCCGGCCTGCAAGCCGTACGGAGAATTATTAATTTGCCTCAATGCATCCTTATATTCCTGGTAAGCCTCGATGGTCACGACGGGAGCAAAAACTTCCTGGCAGTTTACTTTCATCTCCGGACGCGTACCGGTTAACACAGTCGGCTCTAATATCGACCCCTTGCGCTGGCCGCCACAAAGCAGACGGGCGCCGCCACGCACGGCTTCGTGAACCCAATCACTGGCACGGACCGCGTCACTTTCGCGAATCAGTGGACCCACATCTGTCGATTCATCCAGAGGATCTCCAGTTCTTAGTTTCTTGACTCCCGCGACAAACAGATCCGTGAATTTTTCCAGCACCGACCGCTCCACTAGGATGCGCTGCACCGAAATACAAGTTTGCCCGGCGTAGGTAAAACCTCCGGTGACGCATCGCTCCGCCGCGTAGGTTAGATCAGCGTCGCTGTGAACGATAACGCCTGCATTCCCTCCGAGTTCGAGCACGACCTTTTTTTTGCCGGCGCGCCGTTTGATTTCCCAGCCCACTGCCGCGCTGCCGGTAAAGCTGATCAGCTTTAAGCGCTCGTCCGTCACGAGTAAACCAGCGTCCTCATTGGATAGCGGAAGGACGTTTAAAGCCCCGTCCGGCCAGCCAGCCTGCTGCACTGCCTCGGCCATGAGCAACGCGGTCATCGGCGTCTGCGGCGCGGGTTTCAGCACCATGGTGCAGCCACTGGCAATCGCCGGAGCGACTTTGTGAGCCACCAAATTGAGCGGGAAATTGAATGGCGTGATCCCGGAAATCGGTCCTAGAGGAAAACGTCGCACGATTCCCCAGCGCGCCGCCGTAAATTCCTGCCAATCCAGGGGCAGATATTCGCCGTAGATGCGCGTGCTCTCTTCCGCCGCTACTGTGAAGGTGAAGATGGACCGCTCGACTTCGCTGCGCGCCGCTTTGATCGGCTTGCCCGCTTCCTGAGCCAAAGTGTGGGCAAACTCTTCCTTACGTTGAGTAATGTTCTCCGCAACCCGGCGCAGCACGCGTTGGCGTTCAAAGGCCGGCAAGCGGCGTGTGGTGCCGAAAGCTTTGACCGCGGCGGCGATGGCCGCTTCAGCATGTTCGCGCCTGGCCTGAAATACACGGCCGACCACAGTGCCGTCGTAGGGCGCTCGAATCTCGACTGGGTCGCCGTCCTCGATCCATTTACCATCGAGGAGAAATCCATGGGTTGCGACTGGAGCGGCAATCATCTGTGACATGACGTAACTCTCGCACCTCTCCTGGAACAAACTAAAGATTATAGGCTTTTCGCAAGGCGCAAGCGCGACATTCAGACGATAATTGATGCGCGCGAGTGGGTTCGCGCCAGGAAAAAAGAAACGTGCTCAAGTCCATTTTGGAAACCGGCGAGCTGTTGCGCAAACGAGAAGTGTCACCGGTTGAATTGACGAAAAGCTGCCTCGATCAAATCGAAAAGCTTAACCCGACGCTGAATGCTTTTATAACGGTGACCGCAGAGCTAGCTCTCGCCCAGGCGCGCGCCGCCGAAGACGAAATCGGCCGGGGCAATTGGCGCGGGCCGCTGCATGGAATTCCGCTGGCGCTAAAAGACCTGATTGATACCGCCGGAATCCGCACGACCGCCGCGAGTGCTTTGTTTGAGGACCGCGTTCCTGCCGAAGATGCGGAAGTTGTTCGCCGCTTGAAGAATGCTGGAGCCGTCCTGTTAGGAAAGCAGAACCTGCACGAATGCGCCTACGGCGGCAGCTCGATGATTAGCTACTACGGCGAAGTGCGCAATCCCTGGAATCCGTCGTGCATTGCGGGAGGGTCGTCGGGAGGTTCGGCCGCTTCTGCCGCTGCGGGCCTTGGGTACGGCGCCCTTGGAACTGATACAGCCGGGTCGGTTCGCGAACCGGCCGCGCTGTGTGGAATTGTTGGTTTGAAACCCACTTATGGTCGTGTCAGCACTCGTGGCGTAATCCCGTTGTCGTGGTCGCTTGATCACGTCGGTCCGCTCGCACGGACGGTTTCAGACGCCGCAGTTCTCCTGCAGGCGATGGCAGCCCATGACGCGAGAGATGCGAACAGTGTCGACGCCCCTGTGCCCGATTACCTCGCGGCGCTTCGCGAAGGATTGAAGCCGCTCAAAATCGGCATTCCCCGGAAATTTTTCTATGAGGAGCTTGATCGGGAAGTTGCTTCCGCCGTCGAGCAGGCGATCGACGTAGTGAGCGCTCTTGGCAACGACCTCTTTGAGACCGTGATCGAGGTTCCGACCGACCGCACGTTGCAGACCGCGGAAGCGTACGCCTATCACGCTAAGTTCGTTTCACGGAGTCCGGAGCTTTACCAGGCAGAAACGCTTCGCCGCATTCGTAGCGGTGAGGAAATCAGTGCCGATGAATTCGAGAAACGCCGCCGCGAGCAGAAACAAATCCGCAGCTCGATCCACAAAGCGTTTGAGAAAGTGGACGCTCTTTTAACCCCGACCGCGCCGGTTCCCGCGCCGGCCATCGACGAACTGAAGCGAAACCCGGAGCTGCTGCGTCCTTGCGAGCTTCTGCTGCTGCGCAATACGCGCCCGGTAAATGTGTGGGGACTGCCGGCGATTTCGATTCCCTGTGGCTTCACCAGCGCGGGTCTTCCCGTTGGGCTGCAGATTATCGGACCGCACTGGCGAGAAGACAGGGTTTTACAGCTTGCGTACGCTTACGAGCAAGCTACGCAGTGGCACCGGCACAATCCGAAATTGGCTGGACTTGATTGTTAGTATGTTCTGGTGACCATCAAGAATGCCAAAAAAGCGCCGCTCACCATCCTTCGTTCAGAATCCCTGACTCGCATTCCGTGGCTAGTTCACGGATTCAGTACGAGACCCGGCGGATTCTCCGGCGTTTATGGATGGCGCGCGCTGAACCTAGGATTTACCAAGCAAGACTCGCGCGCTGCAGTCGAGCGCAACCGCGGGGCATTCCTTCGCAAAGTTGGCGCCGTCAGCGGCAAAAAGGTTTGGCCGTTGGTCACCCTTCGACAGATTCATTCCGATCTAATTCACTGCGTAACTGAATTGCCGAAAGAACCGCTGGTTGGCGACGGCCTCGTCACTCGCGTGCCTGGCATTCTGCTAGCTATCCAAACGGCAGATTGTCTCCCGGTCATTCTGGTAGACACAAAGCGGAGAGCCGTCGGAGTCTTTCACGCGGGCTGGCGCGGCACAGTCAAGCGCATCGTCGAAAAAGGAGTGGGAGAAATGCGGCGCTACTTCGGAACGCTGCCCGGAAACGTCAAAGCCGCCATCGGTCCCGGAATTCACTCCTGCTGCTACGACGTCGGAGCAGAAGTGCGTCAACAATTCGAATCGCAATTCGCCTACGCCGAGGATTTATTTCGCGAGATCAAAGAGTCCGACCCGGTTCGCGAAAAATATCCACTGCTGTTTCTGACGGCCCGCGCTCCCGGCCACAGCGAGTTGCCAACGAAAATCTTTCTAGATCTGGTCGAAGCCAACCGCCGCCAGCTGATCGATGCCGGAGTCTCGCCAAGAAACATAGGCGCATCTCCGCTGTGTTCTGCATGTCATGTCGATCAGCTGTTTTCCTATCGGGCTGAAAAAGGAGTGACGGGCCGAATGATGGCCGTGGCAGGCATCCGGGACTAGTGTCCAAGTTAGTTTGAAAACAGCTCGCTCTTGGCCGCTTTCAACCGCTGTTCCAAGCCCGCAACTTCGTCTTGCAGGCCTTTCGGCAGGCGACTGCCGAATTTGGCAAAATGTTCCTTGATCGACGGAACCTCCGACAGCCAGCCCTCGATGTCGACGCTGAGCAACTCCGCCACAGTCGCTCCTGGCATGTCTAATCCGGTGGTGTCGAGGTCGGCAACGTCGGGGATGCGCCCGATGGGCGTGTCGTTTGCGTGGACTTTGCCATCGCAGCGCTCGAAGATCCATTTCAGCACGCGGCTGTTTTCGCCATAGCCGGGCCATAGGAATTTGCCATTCTTATCCTGTCGAAACCAGTTCACATTGAAGATCTTTGGCAGTTTGGACGCATTCGAACTGGCGCCGATGCTGAGCCAGTGCTCGAAGTAGTCGCCCATGTGGTAGCCGCAAAACGGAAGCATGGCCATGGGATCGCGGCGCAGTTGGCCAACTTTTCCGGTGATTGCTGCGGTTGTCTCGCTGCTGACTGTCGCGCCCAGGAATGTCCCGTGCCGCCAACTGAATGCCTCGGTCACAAGCGGAACGATTCCAGCGCGGCGTCCTCCAAAAAGAATCGCGTCGATCGGCACCCCCTTGGGATCTTCCCACTCGGGGGCAATAACCGGGCACTGCTTCGCCATGGCGGTGAACCGCGCATTGGGATGCGCCGCCCTGCGTCCAGAGTCCGGCGTCCAAGGTCGCCGCAGCCAGTCCACAAGTTCCTTGGGCTTCTGTTCGGTCATTCCCTCCCACCAAACGTCGCCGTCGAGCGTCATGGCGCAGTTGGTAAAGACGGCATCGTGGGCCACGGTCGACATGGCATTCGGATTCGATTTCGCCCCCGTGCCCGGCGCCACGCCAAAGAAACCGTACTCGGGATTGATGGCATAGAGCCGGCCATCGGCGCCGAACTTCATCCAGGCGATGTCATCGCCGATAGTCTCGACCTTCCAACCAGGAATGGTCGGAATCAGCATGGACAAATTGGTCTTTCCGCAAGCGGAAGGAAATGCGCCGGTGAAGTATTTGGCTTGGCCCGCGGGGCTCGTGAGCTTGAGAATGAGCATATGCTCTGCCATCCAACCCTCGTCACGGGCTTGCACCGACGCGATGCGCAGAGCGTGGCACTTTTTGCCAAGCAGCGCGTTGCCACCGTAGCCGGAACCATACGACCAAATCTCGCGCGTCTCAGGAAAATGGCAGATGTACTTATGCTCCGCATTGCACGGCCATGTGGAATCCTGCTGGTTCGCACCGAGCGGGGCCCCGACCGAATGCAGTCCGCGCACGAACTCGCCGCGGTCTCCGAGGATATCTAGCACCTTCGCTCCGACCCGGGCCATCAAGTGAAGACTGGCGACCACATATGGCGAATCGCTGATTTCAACGCCAATTTTGGCCATGGGCGAGCCGATCGCACCCATGCTGTAGGGAATCACGTACATCGTCCGGCCGACCATGGAGCCGGTGAAGAGTCCCGTCAGCGTTTTCTTCATCTTCGCGGGATCTTCCCAATTGTTGGTTGGGCCTGCCTCTTCCCGGGTTCGTGAACAAATGAAGGTTCGATCTTCGACACGAGCCACGTCAGCCGGATCCGACCGGACGAGCACGCTGTTTGGGCGCTTCGCCTGATCAAGAGGGACCGCGGTACCCGTAAGAGTCATGAGCCGCAGCATCGCCCGATACTCCTCCGGCGAACCATCGCACCAATAAACCCGATCGGGTTTGCACAACTGCGCGACTTCTTCAACCCAGCGTTCCAGCTTAGGGTGCTTATGGTCGCGAGCGGCCGTTTCAACTTCAATCGTGGTACTGGCCATGGTCAAGTCTCCTATTGCGAACTGCGAATTGCCGCACGCGAGCTAACAGGTTTCGAAGGCGTTTACTCAGCCAACTGCGCCTCAACTTTTTCTCCCACCGCCGCCTCCAGATGCTCAAGAGTTTGTGCTACGGTGAGCGAGTACATCTCCTGCCCCACGCCTTCCCCGGACTCCAGCGCCCACTTGAGATAATGTCCAGCAATCTCCACGGCGAGCGGATCGGTAATCAACTTCCGGGTGCGCTTCTGATATTCGACCCAGGCGGGAAGCGGCAAAGCAATCCATACCGGACGCCCATCCACGAGGAATTTGATGTCCACCGCATCGGCGTGCCGCGTTGCAATGGCCACGATCAGCGCCTCGTAAATGCAGTGCACTTCCTTACGGGTCCATCGGTCTACGGTGTGGAAGTCTTTGTACATGCCAACATAAAACTATATCGGACCGGTCCAGATGGGAGCAAACCTGCGGGTAACATGTCAAGTTGCATTATGATGAACACTTAGCTGAAGGTTGATGGCTAAGGACTTAGCGCATTCATGAAGAATCTCGGTATCCTGCTCTCCGGACGCGGTTCAAACTTCGAAGCTATCGCGAAGAACGTCGCCGCCGGTCGGATTCCCGACACCCGTATCGGGGTCGTCATTTCGAATCGCGCTGATGCGGGCGGAATTGAAACGGCCCGTAACCTTGGGCTCGCCGCGCTGGTAATTCCATCCAAGAACAAAGACCGGGCCGAGCATGATCGCGAAGTCGTGGCTGCTCTGCAAAAGCATCAGATTGATTTGGTTTGCCTTGCCGGATACATGCGGCTGCTGTCGCCCTGGTTCGTTCAGCAATTCCCAAGGCGCATCCTGAATATTCATCCGTCGCTATTGCCGTCGTTCCCCGGATTGGAGGCCCAGGAGCAGGCCTTTGCCTACGGTGTAAAGGTTTCGGGTTGCACCGTACATTTCGTCGACGAAGAGCTTGACCACGGCCCCATCATTTTGCAGAGGACCGTCCCGGTGCTAGACACCGACGACGAACATTCTCTCGCCGCACGAATTCTCGACCAGGAGCACCTCGCCTATTCCGAAGCGATCAACATTGTGCTGCAAGGAAAGTTGGACGTCGTGGGACGGCGGTTGAGGACTCTAACTCGCTAAGCTCGGCAGCGGGAGCGGCAGACACATTGCATATAATCAAACCTGCATGGCAAACTTCGCACCGGTTGACGAACAGTTAGCGTACATAAGAAAGGGCAGCGCCGAAATAATTCGCGAAAGCGAACTGCGCTCGAAGCTGGAAAAATCCCGCGCGTCGGGTAAACCTTTGCGCGTGAAGCTCGGCATGGACCCTACCGCACCCGACCTTCATCTCGGGCACACTGTCGTCTTGCGCAAACTCAAGCACTTTCAGGACCTCGGTCACACGGCGATCTTTCTGATCGGCGATTTCACCGGCATGATTGGCGATCCGACCGGACGGTCCGCGACACGCCCACCGCTGTCCCGAGAGCAGATTGAGCAAAACGCGGAAACTTATAAGGCCCAAGTTTTCAAGATTCTCGATGCGCAAAAGACGGTCATCGACTTCAACCGCCGCTGGTTCTCGAAGTTCACCGCCGACGATTTCATCCGTCTCGCGGCGAAATACACGGTCTCGCAGATGCTGGAGCGCGAAGACTTCCATAAGCGCTTCCTCGAAGAGAAGCCAATTGCCGTTCACGAACTGCTCTACCCTTTAGCGCAGGGATACGACTCGGTGGCGCTCGAAGCTGACGTCGAACTCGGCGGGACCGACCAGAAATTCAACCTCCTGGTGGGACGCGAGCTGCAACGCTCCTACGCTCAGGAGCCGCAAATCGTGCTCACCACGCCGATTCTGGAAGGGCTCGATGGCGTGCAGAAAATGTCCAAGTCGCTGGGCAATGCGATCGGAATCCACGAGCCGCCGCTCGAAATGTACGGAAAGATCATGTCGGTCTCCGACGAAATCATGTGGCGCTATTACGAACTGCTGACGGATGTCTCGATCGAAGAAATTGAGAAAATGAAGCGCGAGACACATCCCATGCAGGCGAAGAAAGATCTGGCTCGCCGGATCGTAGCGGATTTCCACTCTGCGGAGGCCGCAACGAAAGCCGGCGAGGATTGGGCTAAACAGTTCCAGAAAGACGAAGTGCCGGAAGAAGCGGAAGAGATATTTGTCGCTCTTGCCGAGATCGGAGGGCATGTCGTTGGTACCGAACGCGGTGCCGAAGCCACAGTCAGAGCAGATCGCCTCTTGGTTCGGTGCGGGCTCGCGGCCTCCGCGACCGATGCCGGCAGAAAACTGAAGCAGGGCTCGGTGAGAGTCGATGGCCGTGTGCTGAAGGAACCCTACCTAGTCTGGCCTGCGCCGCAGCCTCCAATGCGGTTGCCGCTAAGGGTGGGCAAACAGCTGCGAATTGCGGTCATCAACTGGTAACCGATCGATAATCACGTGGGGACGTCGCCCTCGAACCACAAGCACATCCGGCCAAAAACATCCAAACTAAAGTTATCGCTGCGGAGCTTGCTCCGCCAGACAGCCGAGACGGCTGCCCCACGCGAGTCTTCGCGGTTGTATAATTTTCCGAGTAGGGAGAGTCTCCGCTAACCAAAAACAATCTCATCTGGTCTAATTTTTCTATCGGACCACAGCCGCCACCGCACGGAGATTACAAATGCAGGACGATGATCCGCTGAACGACCAACGCAAAGAAGAAGCCGACAGCGATTCCGGAGTTTCTCGCCGCGACTTCCTCAAGATTTCCTCCATCTCCGCAGCCGCCGTCCCGATTCTTGGAACCAAAATCGTGCAAGCGGCTGGTCAGCCGGTGAGAGTTTATGGCCCCGGCAAAGGGCCGGTTGACCTCACCATCAATGGCCAGAAGCATACTCTGCAGCTGGAGCCCCGCGTCACTTTACTCGACGCGCTCCGCGATCAACTTGAAATCACGGGAGCTAAGCGCGTATGCGATCGCGCCGAATGTGGCGCCTGCACCGTGATGTTGGACAGCAGAGCCGTCTACGCATGCTCGATTCTCGCAATCGAAGCGCAGGGCAGAGCGATCACCACGGTCGAATCGCTGATGCAAGGTGACGAACTCCATCCCATCCAGCAGGCATTCGTTGATAACGATGCTTCACAATGCGGGTTTTGCACGCCGGGCTTCGTAGTCGCTTTCAAAGCGTTCCTCGACCGGCATCCCAATGCGAGTCCGCAGGAGATCCGTCGCGGCCTCGGCGGAAATCTTTGCCGGTGCGGCACGTATCACGGAATTCAGCTCGCAATCGCGCAAATGGCGCAGAAAGAAGCCTGAGCCATGCCAGATTACAGTTGGCCTGACGCAGAACATCGCTCCCTGATCGGCAAGCGCATTTCCCGCGTTGACGCGCCTGTGAAGGTTTCCGGCCGCGCCAAATACACCTATGACTATCACGGCGCGAACATGCTCTTCGGTAAAGTTCTGCGTTCGCCTTACGCGAAGGCGAAGATCGTCAGCATCGACACCAGCGCAGCCGAAAAGCTACCGGGGGTGAAGGCAGTCGAGATCATTCAAAAGGTCGGAACCACGGCGCAATGGGCGGGAGATGAAATCGTCGCGGTCGCGGCCATCGATGAGTCAACAGCTGAAGACGCTGTTCGCTTGATCAACGTTCAGTATCAGCCCATGCCCTACCTGGTCAGCGACGCCGAGCCGCCTGCCGGTGCTGGCGAAGCTGCCGGGCCCATGAGCGAGGACGACATTGACGATGCCGTCAGCAACCAAACTCCCGACGCGCAACTGGTTAAGTATCTTCAAGAGCATGGCGTCACCTTCAAGGTTGACGAAGACTTTCTGAAAGACATGCAAGGCGAGGGCGCATCGGACGCGGTTCTAGCGGCTATCAAGCAAGCTGAGTATCACCAGGCGAGCAGTAGCGGCCATTCCGCTTATCAGAAGACGGCGGTACAAACCAGCGGAGATCCCGACAAAGCTTTCGCCGAAGCCGAGGTCGTCTCTGAAGGTCTTTATGGATCTCCGGTGATTGTTCATTGCTGCCTCGAACCCCACGGTTCGGTCTCGGAATGGACGGATAAGGATCATCTGTTCACTCACATTTCGACGCAAAATGTCTCCGGCATTCCAGCGCAAATGGCGGAGCCGCTGGGCATCGAGGCGGCGAACATTCGGGTTCACCAGGACAACATCGGGGGCGGATTTGGCAGTAAGTTCGCCGCCGACCGTTGGGATATCACGGCAGCGCGGCTATCCAGGAAGGCAGGCGGGCGACCGGTGCGAATCATGTTGGAGCGCGACTCGGAGCTGAAAGTGGCCGGCGCGCGGCCCTCGGCTTATGCTCGTGTGAAAGTAGCAGCGAAGAAAGACGGCACCATCACGGGATGGCAATCGCAATCATGGGGGACCGGAGGCCCGGGCGGAGGCGGCATGCCGCCGATTCCGTATGTCTTCGGCATTCCCAATCAGCGCAAGGAACATACTGCCATTCGAAATAACATCGGCCCGGCTCGCGCCTGGCGCGCTCCTAATCATCCGCAGGCAGCGGTGATCACGATGGGCGCGGTGGACGATTTAGCGGCCAAGCTCAACATGGATCCACTCGATCTTTGGCTGAAGAACCTTGGGATCAGCGGGCCGCGTCGCGACGTCTATCGCGAGGAGTTGGCCATCGCGGCCGATCTGATGGGTTGGAAAGAAAAGTGGCGCCCGCGGGGTCAGAATGTTTCTGGAAACATCGCTCGGGGCGTTGGGCTTTCGATCCACACCTGGGGCGGACGCGGCCATGCGAGCGATTGCGATCTCACTATCCACCCTGATGGGTCGGTCGACGTAAAAATGGGGACGCAAGATCTCGGCACCGGCACTCGCACCACTATTGTCATCGTCGCGGCCGAGACTCTCGGTATCCCGATCGAAGCGATTAATCTTTACATTGGCGACACGCTCTATCCGCCATCCGGCGGTTCTGGCGGTTCGACAACGCCAGGCGGAGTTAGCTCGTCTACTCGCCGTGCCGCCGTGGACGCCCGCGAAGCGCTATTCGCGAAAGTTGCCACGGCTCTGAACGCGCAGCCCGGCGACCTCGAATGCGTCAATAGCACGGTTCGAGTGAAGAGCGATCCGAGCCGTTCGTTAAACTGGAAACAGGCGTGCTCGAAGATGGGCGCGGTGCCGCTGACAGCGCGTGGACACAACGATCAAGTTCCCAACAAGAATAATCCGGACCTCACCAACAGCGGTGTCGGTGGAGTAGGAATGGCCGATGTAGAAGTGGACACCGAAACTGGCATCGTACAAGTCAAGAAGATGGTCGCAGTGCAGGATTGCGGACTCATCATCGATCTCAAAACCGCCGAGAGCAGCTGTTATGGCGCCCTCGTCATGGGCATCAGCTACGCGCTATTCGAAGAGAAAGTGATGGACCAGGCGACTGGCCGCATGCTGAATCCGAATATGGAGTTCTACCGCCTCGCTGGACTCAACGACATTCCCGAACTGGTGGTCCACATGATGACCGGCAAAGGTTATGACGAGCGCGGCGTGATTGGATTAGGCGAGCCTCCCGTGGTCTCGCCCGGGGCCGCGATTGCCAACGCAGTCGCCAATGCGATCGGCACCCGCGTTTCGTTCTTGCCGATTACGCCTGACAGAGTGCTCACCGCGCTGAACCAGCAGCATTTATCACAGAAAGCAGGTGCGTGATGAGAGCATTTGAATATGCCAGTCCGACCACCAAGGAACAAGCGGTTGGACTCTTGGGCGCAACCTGGGGACAGGCTGAAGTCCTGGCCGGAGGCACGGACCTGCTGGCTTTGATGAAGGATGACGTCGTCCACCCCAAGCGCGTCGTGAACATCAAGCAGATCAAGGAAATGACCGGCATTACGGCTGGCTCCAGAGGATTGCGCATCGGCGCGCTCACCACTCTCGGCGATTTGGCCGACAACGCCAATGTGGTCAAGGACTATCCTGCGTTGGCTGAAGCGATCAACGACGCTGCCAGTCCGCAGATTCGTAATATGGCCACGATTGGCGGCAACCTCTGCCAGCGTCCGCGGTGCTGGTATTTTCGCGGCGGCTTTGGATTATTGCCGAAGGATCAGTCGGGCAAAGATCTCGTCACGGGAGGCGAAAACCGCTACCACGCGATTCTCGGTAACGATGGTCCCGCCAAGTTCGTCAGCCCGTCCACCATCGTTCCCTTGCTGATAGCCTACGGAGCAACAATTCGGTTGATTGGCCCGAAAAGCGCGCGTGACCTGGCGCTCGAGCGGTTTTATGTAATCCCGAAAACCGAAACTGAGCGCGAGCACGACCTAAAGCCGAACGAGATTCTTGCAGAAGTGATTCTGCCTCCGAGCCGCGGCGTGAAGGTTGCGCACTACGAGATTCGGCAGAAGCAGGCCTTCGACTGGCCAATCGCGGTGGCTGCTGTCGCAATTGCGACCAACGGCTCGTCCGTCCAATCAGCTCGCGTCGTGATGGGATATGTCGCCCCTGTGCCGTGGCCATCGCCCGAAGCTGAGCGTGTCCTCGTGGGGAAAGCCATTTCTGAGGACACGGCGAAAGCAGCCGCCGACGCTGCGCTGCAAAGCGCGACACCTCTTAGTCACAACGGCTACAAAATTCAGCTCGCGAAAGTTGCTGTGAAGCGAGCCATCATGAAAGCTGCATCGGGAGGCGCCGCATGATAGGACGACCTTCGGTTCAGGAATCTGATCGCTTCAACACCACGCATCCCGACCTCTGCCCGGCGCTGCGCTGGAAGGCGCAATTTATCCTGGCTGAGCCGGATCCAACCGTGCCTCATTCGAATGAAGGCTTGTTCTGGTGCATCCACACGCAAACCTGCATTGGTCCCGACGGCAAATTGGCCGAGCCAGGTAACTGCTCATCCGCTCATCGAAAGTGTCACGGTACGGGGAAGTGCGGGTAGATAACCTGCGTTGCCATGGGTGCAAATTAACGTCGGCCTGATGGATAATGTTCCTGAGGCGGCCTCTTCACTCCGTCGACCAGCTGTGGAGTACCCATGAAGCATTGCACTCTCATCTTCAAAGTTGCCGTGATCGTGTCTCTGGCCGTTTGTCAGGCTTTCGCGCAAACCGGCGCGTCTGCTACCCAGTCCGCAGGGAACGATTATTCCTTCGAGGTCTCGACAACTCAACCTTGGACGGACACCGGCGTAGAGCTTCAAACCGGGGATGTTCTCCAAATCACCGCGAGTAGTGGAAAGATATGTGATCCGGTAGGCGTGAGCGGCGCTTCGAGTGAAGGTCTACCCGTAGCAAGCGGGCTCCCCGGAGCCCTGATCGCTAAGCTACAGGCACAAGGGATTCCACTTCTGATCGCCAACCTCAAGGAAGTCACCGCCGATGCTCCCGGCCATTTATTTCTCGGAATAAATGCAGGCGAAAATCCACCGTGCAAGGGCAGCTTTGCGGTAAAGGTCCATCGCCAGTCGCAATCCGCGTCGTCCTCGACAAATCGCGGAGACGTTCTCAAGCAACAGTTGGTTGCCGCTGCGGGAATTTTCCTCGCTGGACAGTTAGGGGTGCAGCAGCCCGGCTCGACGACTGCTGCCCCAACTGCTCTGAAAATCTCTACCACGCCCCTGGATGCCGGCCTTCGGAAAGATATCGACGGTCTGCCGCGCCGAGTCAATGACCAGTTCAAAAACCTCGGGGACATGGTGAATTTTGTTCTCATCGGCTCGCAGCAGCAGGTCCAGAATGCAATCGACGCTGCCAACTTTCACGTTGCCGACACGAACGACAAAAAGGCTGTTCTCGAAGCCGCAATGACGACGTATGAGAACAAGGATTACCTGGCCATGCCAATGAGCACGCTCTACCTGTTTAATCGACCGCAGGATTTTGGCTATGAGCAGGCTGAACCCATCGCGATGGTCGCGAGCCGGCATCACTTCCGTCTATGGAAGGCGCCATTTACATGGAACGGACAAACCGTCTGGGTCGGCGCCGGAACTCACGACATTGGTTTCGCAAAAGATAAGCGCAACGGCAGCGTCACCCACAAGATCGATCCGGATGTCGACGGCGAGAGGACAAATATTGGCAGCAGTCTGCAAACCGGAGGCAAAGTGAAGAGCATGTATTACTATCTTCCGCCCAATCCCGTGCAGGACGCGAAGAATGCTACCGGCGACGGCTACACTTCTGACGGACGGATTCTCGTCGTGTTTGTGCAATAGAGCGGCTCCATGAATCGGGCTCAGGTTTCAGGAAAAACAGAGCCTGACGCCCGAGGCCTTTCAACTTCATGTGAGATAATTTCCATCTTGAGTCGCAAGGAGAAACATGGCTGAGCGCATGGTCTTCTGTGTCAAGTTGCACAAGGAGCTTCCTGGTCTGGACGAGCCACCCTTTGACACGGAATTTGGAAAAAAGATTTACGAGAACGTCTCTCAGCAAGCCTGGCAGGGTTGGACGGAATTCTGCAAGATGCTGCTGAACGAGTATCGCCTCAATCCCGCTCGCCGCGAGGATCAGGAAGCCATCGTCAAGCAAATGGAGCAATATTTCTTCGGCGAAGGCGCCGCACTACCAAAGGAGTACGTACCGCCGGTTCAGAAATAGACGCAGATCGACCGTTGAGGACTTCTCTAACGGTTACCTTGCCTGACAACCTTTTTACCGTATTGTTGCCTAGATTTCATCAATCCGTAACATTACTGCGCTAAGAATTAAGGTGTGGATCCGCCCGTCTACGACACGCTGATCCTTTCCGACGTGCATCTGGGAGCGGACACCAGCCGTGCGCGCGAGGCCACTCGCGTCCTCAAAGAAAATCACTTCCAGCGCCTGATCCTGTTGGGTGATATTTTCGCCGACCTCAATTTTCGGAGGCTTACCAAAGAACACTGGAAATTTCTCGGATACATCCGCAAACTCTCCAATCCCAAACGCCACCTGGAAGTAGTTTGGGTCGAGGGAAACCACGATCAGGGCCTCACCGACATCATGTCTCATCTGGTCGGAGTGCGGGTCTATCAAGAGTATGCGTGGGAGTACGCCGGCTTGCGCCACCTGGCGATTCATGGACATCAGTTCGATCGACTGCTGGCCAACAATCTTCGTCTCAATTATTTTGGAACGCTGCTTTACCTGCAAATACAAAGGCTTGATCTGAAAGGTAAGCCGGTGGCCCGTTTCATTGACCGCATCAATACTCGTTGGCTGCGTATGTCCCACAAAGTCGCATCAGGAGCACTGTTTTACGCTCGCTTGCACAACGCGGACCGCATTTTCTGCGGTCACACTCACGAAGCCATGCACGAGGAGAAAGATGCAATCCACTACTACAACGCAGGCGGATGGGTCGATGAAAGACTTACCTATATTACGATCGACTCGGCGGGTGTTCGCATTCACGAATATCGAGAGCCGCCTGATTTCCGCGATTCCGCGGAAGAACAAAGCGACGCCGATTCCACAGTGGCAGAGCTCGCACTTCCAGAAGATGCCGAATACGAAAACATTCCCAGCTGACCTCACGAGCGGCAACGCCGCGTCAGGAGCCTCTTGCGCAAACTGACGATTGTTTTTCACCACGCCGGTGGAGGGCATCGCAGTACCGCGGATGCTTTAAAGGCCACACTCTCGGCGCAAGATCTCCCCTGGGACGTGAGCCTGCTGAACATTCAGGAATTGCTGGGTTCTCTCGATGTACTGCATCGTGCCACCGGCTTGCACATTGAAGATACCTACAACCTGATTCTCAGAAAGGGTTGGACGCGATTCACGCCGCAACTGCTGAAGGTTCTTCTGGGAGCTATCCGTGTCGCTCATCCCTGGCTCGTGAAAGCCCTGCGAGCCCACTGGTCGCAACATCCGGCGGACATGGTGCTCTCGGTAATTCCACACTTCAATCGGGCGCTAGCCGAGAGCGTTCGAGGGCCGCACCAGATACCGTTTGTGACGCTGCTAACCGATCTTGCAGATTACCCGCCCCACTTCTGGATTGAGCGGGAATCCGAATACATGATCGTCGCGACCGAAAAAGCCAAGCAGCAGGCCCTAAGCATGGGCCACTCTTCTGACCGCATTTTTGCAACCTCCGGCATGGTTTTGAAGCCAAGGTTCTATCAGAAGACGGTCGTGGATCGCGTCTCGGAACGTGAACGGCTTGGCCTCGAACCCGATTGCCCAACCGGCATCGTGCTCTTCGGAGGCCACGGATCGCGGGCCATGATTGACATAACCCGGAAACTCGACCAGAGCAATAGTGGCGTACAGCTAATTTTGCTTTGCGGACACAATCAAGAACTGGCTGCTCAACTCAAAGCGCTGAAGACGAAGAAGCCCATCGCAATTCGAGGGTTCACCGAGAATGTCGAGTCTTACATGGCATTGGCCGACTTCTTCATTGGGAAGCCAGGCCCCGGCTCGATCAGCGAAGCTTTGCAGTTTCATCTACCTGTAATCGTTGAGTGCAACGCAAAGACCCTGCCGCAGGAACGCTACAATGCGCAATGGCTAACCGAAAAGGATTTCGGAATCGTTGTGCCAACCTTCCGCGAGATCGCCCCCCGCCGTGCAGCGCCTATTCAAAAGTTCGACCTTCGATAAATTACGCCTCAATACCAGCGGATATTCCAATCGAGCGCTGTTTGAGGTTCCAGACATCCTGGAAAAATGCCTCAAGCAGTCAGTCGCCCCGGTTCAAAGCGAAGTGGTCGTCTGATTCTTAAAAGTGAAATACGATTCCAGTCGAAATGCGGACGTTATTTTGCGTATTGCTGTAGAAACGCGTCTGCAACAAGTCGGCTTCGACGCGCCAACTGATCAGCGGGATCAAGTGATAATCAACACCCCCACCCAAAGCGTAAGCAAACGAGGTGCTGGAATTAGAAAAGCCGTCGGCACTCTGGCTGATGTGTCCGGCCCCGAACAAAGCCTCCGCGAACGGGCGTACCTTCCCAACCGAAATCGAAGCTCGCGGACCAAACAAGAAATCGTGAATGTCGGTGCTGGCGCTCAACGTGGTACATGAGCCCGAATTAATCCCGCACGAAGAATTAGGAGCAACCGATCCGTAATTCCCGCTGAAATCAGCCACGATTCCAATGAAGGGCAGAACTTTGCCTTCGATTGAACCGTTCCACCCATTCAAATTCGTGCGCCCGCTCGGTACTAAGTCCGCACTCATATAGGAATATCCTATGAAAGCGTTTCCGCTCGGAACCTGGGCGTACCCCGCGGCTGCGAGGACAAGACATGAAAAAACAATGGCTGTAATTCGACGCACAGAAACATCCTCCTCAAAATTAAAGTTCGGGTTCCCGCAGGAACTAACTTGGATGCTTCTTGCGCGAAATGAGGATGTAGGGGATTAACACTTTTTGAAGTTAGCAATTTTAAGTGGATCTTCACGATGGAAGGATCGGACCAAAACATCTGACGAAGCAAGTGCCTACGCTACTCGCCGTTGCTTCTCGAGCATGGACAAGAACTCCGCGACCAGTTCTTCGTCCCACAATCCGTCGCGAGCCTCCTGGCGCATCGTGGATGCAGCTTGCTCGTGGCTTTGCGACGGTTTATAGGGACGCGCGGTCCGTAACGCATCGTACACATCCACTACCTGCAGCACCCGCGGCAACAAAGGGATTTCGTTTTTTTTTCAAACCATCCGGATAGCCGCTGCCATCTGAATGCTCATGGTGATTGCGAATAATCGGCAATACGAGACGCAGCGACTTCAACGGCCGGCAAATATTTTCTCCGGTCACCGGATGCTGCTTCATGATGGCCCACTCTTCTTCGGTGAGATTCGTTCCCTTCTTCAAAATATCGTCGGGAACCGCAATCTTTCCCAGGTCGTGCAAGTATCCGCCGCGCCGCAACGCCACGATTGACTCTTCACTCAGCCCCAAATGTCGACCCAGATTGCTCGCATTCTCGGCCAGGCGCTCGCAGTGCCCTTCTGTATAGGGATCGCGGCTTTCTACACTCAGGCCCAGGGTGCAGAGGACCGACTCGGCGGTTTCAAGTTCGTCGGTAAACTCCTTGAGCTTGAGCAGCGACTTCACCCGGGCAAACAACTCTTCGGAAAAAATCGGCTTGTTAAGAAAGTCATCGGCCCCGGCTTCGATTCCCCGCAGCTTGTCCTCGCGATCGGTCAACCCTGTAATCAGCACAAACGGAATCAGCCGGGTGGCAGGGTCTTCCTTGACTTCGCGGCACAGCTCGTAGCCTGACTTGCCGGGCATCACGACGTCGGAGAGAATCAGATCAGGAAGCTCGCGTCGAATCTCGATCTCCGCCCGCGTCGCGTCCGGAACCGCCACCACTTCATATCCTCGAGTGGATAACAGTTCGCGCATCAACATCATCGTGTCCGGATTGTCGTCGACCACAAGCACTCGGGCAGCACGACGCGGTGCATCTTCTCCCATCGTCTTGTAAGACGAAGAATGACTGGAACGGGATGTCCGGAATTTATGCGGAGGGCTCATTACTGCACTTGAGTTAACGCTTCCCCAATTGTAACGGATTTAACGGCCACCCGAAGGTTATTCCGATGAACACATGGGTTGTGATCGAGCAGGAACGCCCTTGCAAACAGGAATTGCGCTCGACCGGAAAATAGGCAACTATCAATTACTGCGGCGGCGAGACGATGTTACCACTCGCGTGCCGCACTACCGTAAAAAGCAAAAACAGCACCACGGCAGCCGCAATAAAA
>Ga0206819_10102_pt1 | contig 31952 bp, 36 predicted proteins | sample Alteio_BWOrgCont_87_FD_152855 | JGI IMG/M metagenome (GOLD analysis project Ga0206819, IMG submission 152855) | Enriched cells from forest soil in Barre Woods Harvard Forest LTER site, Petersham, Massachusetts, United States -... | ecosystem: Environmental > Terrestrial > Soil > Temperate forest >... | reverse complement strand
ATCACTAGAGGCGAATCTTACGTTGACGAAAAAGACAAGTCAATGAAACACCGGGACTTGCCGGGGTCTGAACAATTGCAGTCGTAACATCGCGGTTATCCGCATGGAACCCGGTCCATCAATCCGCAAAAACCTCAGCTTGTTACGCACAAACGATGCTGGTTACGTTATTTGGTAGGAGCGAGACTACAAATCTCCGCAAACTGGTATGTTTCGCTTCGAGATTTTTCGGTAGTCGGCTGTATGTAATTGTTAGGAACAGCTTTTCTCATTCGCTAATGTCGTGGAAATTCGTGGCCACCGCATTGCCTGAGCACTACACAAAAGGCTGTCGGGATTTCCTCTCGCGTTGGGTCAAATAAATCTCAAGACTATTCCCGGAGGTTAAATCAATGAAGCGAATCGGTTCTCTGACCCTTCTCATTTGTATCTATCTTGCCCCGGCTGCGTGGCTGCAGGCAGCATCGAGTGGGAAAATCATCAAATTCAATGTGCCGGGCGCCGGCAAAAGCAAAGGCCAAGGCACGGAGCCTCTAGCGATCAACAAGGCTGGCGCAATTGCGGGATTTTATTTCGATTCGGCTGGCGTTGAGCACGGTTTCCTGCGGTCAACCAAGGGTACTTTCACCAAAATTAATGCCCCGGACGCGGCGAGCACACAAGCCGAATCCATGAATGCGGCTGGCGACATCACGGGATTTTATACTGATTCCAATGGCGTGCTGCATGGGTTCCTGCGCACCGTCGGCGGCGCCTTCTCTACCATCGATGCTCCGCACGCCGGCACAGCTGCGGGCCAAGGTACCGAAGCGCTTAACATCGAACCTGGAGGGACAACGATCGCAGGAGTCTACCTCGATTCAGCCGGTGTCAACCATGGTTTCGTGCGCGCGGCTAACGGCACCATCACCGAGTTCAGTGCTAAGGGCGCGGGCAAAAAAAGCGGACAAGGCACGTTCACTGCAGGCGTCGATGGTATCAACGATAAAGGCACGATTCCCGGAACGTATGCGGACTCGGGCGGAGTATTTCACAGCTTCGTGCGCTCTGCGAAGGGCGCTATCACCAAATTCGCGGTTTCGGGCGCAGGTACAGGTTCCGGCCAGGGGGTTATTGTCTCAGGAATCAACACCGGCGGGGTGGTTGCAGGAGTTTATGTTGATTCGGCCGGTGCCGACCACGGTTACGTGCTTGCGACGAACGGTAAAGTCACCAAATTCAGTGTTTCAGGCGCGGGCACGGGCCCTGGCCAGGGCACCGAGCCTGAGAACATCAACACGCCCGGAGATAGCACCGGGCAATATATCGATTCGAGCGGCGTAAACCACGGCTTCCTGCGAATTTCCAGCGGAAGTATCGTGACATTCAATGTTCCCGGCGCAGGCGCAGCCAGCGGCCAAGGAACAATTCCGAGCAGCAACAATGACACGGACGCGATCACGGGAACTTATGTTGATTCAGCCGGAGCGTTTCATGGGTTCCTGCTGACCCAATAAAACGAACTCCAACAAAACATAAAGCCGCCCGCTGTCCGGGCGGCTTTCTTTCGCAGGAGACAGACAAACGGTTTTGCCCAAAGTTCTCCAATCGCCTTTCCGTCCGTATCGACTTTGAAAACAACTCCGCAGCCTAACGGACTGCGTCGTCGTGGATCTTCTGACCTTCTGTCGCTCCGAACTCGGGTGTGAAGCTTCGGCCGCCAAGACGCATTCGATCGTCTAAACTAATCGGCTAATTCATCTGGGTGTCTTGTCGGCAGCTCCTCCGGCGGCGTATAAGTTTAGCCCAACCCAAAAAGCGAAAGGAGAGCTCGCATGGAAATTGAAGGCATCGGCGTCACCGAGACAGAACAGTGTTGGATTCAGAAATACCGAGCCGCGCTCGACGCGCCGTCGCGCCCAGAATCCTGGTTGAGAGCTGCGGGCGTCGCTTTGAGAAGAGTTGCGAAGGCTGTCGGTTCGATTTTCCGATCTCAGTTGAAGAAGTCAGCCAGACCCGCCGCAGCCTCCAAGCAGTCAGCTAAAGTGACGATCGTGTCTGGGCCAATAAATCCGGACCGAAAGCAACTTGTTGTTAAGAGCAAGGCAGACAGGCACAGGATGATCAGGAAACAGCCTCCGCCGCAACGCCGCAGCCGCCGAAAAGCAAGTTGATTCAGCGTTCGCGCATCGGTTGATTTCACGACGAAAGTAACTGCCGTCTTTGCACGCCGGCTCTATTGGGTAATCGAGCTGGCCACGCTGGAAAACACATTGTTTGCGCTTCCCCCGATCAGTCGAATCGTGCCCACAACGATCACTAAAATCACCGCGAGCATGACTGCGTATTCCGCTATGTCCTGACCTTCATCGTTCGACCATAGGTGAAACAGATTCGCTGGGTTCATTTGCCATTCCTCCGTAAAGATTTTTTCCACAATGCGCGGGCGCGTTTTATGGCGCGGCTCCAAGTCACAATTTTGATTTCACATCTTTCGGAGCGGGCGCAGAGGTTCGCTAAGTGGAAACAAGGTGAATCACAAGTAACAGAGACAGCGCCCTCTGGGGAAGGACAGCAGCCATTCTTCAACGCCGACGATTGTTTGTCAATGATTCCCCGCATTGTTTGTCTCATCCGATGCAGTAATCCAAATGGGCTAGGACGTCCGTATTACTTTAATTGAGCAGCGTTCCAGTCTTGACACGTCAATACTCCACTCCTACTCTTGGTGAGTTCCGAAACTTCCCCTGCTGACCGAAATTAGGCGCAGCAGCTTTGTGCCGAGTTGTTTCCCGTTCTCGCGCGGTTGCCAAGACCACTCCCCTTACCTGCGAGATGGGACCGACGATGGCTTGCAAAAGCCGCGGTTGGCCGTGCCGACCGAGAACTTTGCAATGCGAGCGTAGGTCTATAGAGTAAAACCTCGGGGTTGATTACTGACTGTAGAGACGTTGGAATGGCAAGATCGATCGCGCGCCCCGTTTTCGTTCGTGGGTTGCCACAAACGTGATGACGCAAACGCGACTGATTACGTCGACCATGTGTTGAGAAGCGCCGACGCAGACCGACGGGTGGCGTTCAATAGTCAAACCGACTAGGTAGAACCTAGTAGCACAAACGGATACCTGGAAGCGAGGGTTCCAAGCTCTTGACCAATTGGCACAATGAGTTACAAAACCTATGACTCGCTTAGGCCCAGCTGCATCAAAGATTCGGCGCGGGCTGTCGAGAGTGGCCGTAGCTCGCCAAGCCGTTTAACAAGATAGTCGACTGGAGAAGAAGCCAATGATCGCGAAGCGACGGTATGTAAGAACGTCTCCCACTATGCTCAATGGGACCGTCGCTGCGAGCTCAGATATTAAAGGATGTTGAATTATGCATGTGGGCAATCAGAACGCCGTTCCATCCGGCACGGGATTAGTTGTGATAGACGTGTCGTTCAACGTAGTTGCATGCAATGCCGACGCGATTCAAATCCTTACCTTTCCAGAGAACCCCGGGTCAATTAGCGATTTGGGCGGTTGGCTCACGAGGAAAGTCCATACTTCGCTGGTCGATCGGAGGTCGTCGGCCCAACCCACGTTTGTTGACGAGTTCCGGTCGGCGAAGCGCCTCCATCTTTGTCGTGTGTTCCCAGTGACTCCCAGCACCAATTCCACTGTCTCCCTCCCAATGGTGGTCCTCATGCTCGAGAGAAAATCACACGAGCAGTTGAACATGGCGGAAATTGCTAAACGGTTTGGACTAACTCCACGCGAGCAAGAGACCGCGCGCTTATTGGGTGAGGGACTCACCAGTAAAGAGATCGCGATACGTATGAACATCAGCCCCAACACTGTGAACAGTTTTGTTCGTCTGATGATGGTCAAGATGGGTGTGTCAAGCCGGTCAGCGATTATCGGAAAGATCGTCGCAGCAAAGGACTTCGTTTAGTGAGACTTTGTCTCCTATCAACGAGAGTTTCTTCTACTCTTTGATTAGCCCATTTATCGCCCCGTGCCCGTCAAACTCACCGTCTGCGGAATCCCGACACTGCCGCTCTCGATGCTGAGGGCTCCCTTTCTTTCGCCCTGGGTTGTCGGCGAAAAACTAATGCGGATCAGGCAGCCATGGCCAGCAGCAATCCTGTCACCGCACGTTTTCGCTGGAACAACAAAATCTCCGCCGACATTGACAGCGGAAATGCTCACATCGCCGGTGCTCCGGTTGATAATCGTAACCGTCTGTGGTGCGCTGGTGCTATCCACGGCGTAATCACCGAACTCTATTTGGGCCGGCGACAAGTCAAGTGGAGAGCCGACTCCACTAAGGAATATCTGCTGCATCTCTGTAGGGTCGGAGTCGCGAATCAAGACCGTTCCTATTCTTTTGCCGGCAGCAGTCGGTTGGAACCACGCTGTGATTGAGCAACTCTGATGCTGATGCAACTGTTTCCCGCAGTTGTTCTGCTGGTAGAAATCGCCACTGGCCTCGATGTTCGCGATCTCTATCGAAGTCCGACCCTCGTTCTTCACTTCCATGGTCTGCGAACTGCCCGTCACGCCCACTGCCGTGGGATCCCAGGCTAAGGCGGCGGATGAAAGCCTAACTCCAGTTCCGATCGCTCGTAAATCGATGATATGCGGAGACGCGGAGGCAGAATCCGCAATAGTCACCCGGCCACTGCGCGAACCCGAATCGCTGGGTATCCATACTACTGCGATCGTGCAACTTCCCAGAGGCGCCAGCGTTGAACTGGCTGTACATTGCGCGGCAGTTGGGGCAAGCAGGAAATCGGGAGAAACGGCAATTCTGGAAATTGTTGCCGACGCAGTACTGCTGCGATTCGTTAGACGGACGAATTGTGGCGTACTGGTCAAGCCCACCAGCAACGTGCGAAACGTCAAGTATGTTTCAGACAAACTTACCGCACTGTCAACTCCATTGCCTTCGAGTGAGATCATCAGAGGCGATGGTGCAAGATCGCCACTAACCATGATTGTGATTGTGCCGTTGCGCGGCCCGATAGCACCGGGAACGAAGCGAACAGAGATGCCGCACATTCCTCCTGCCGGCATCGGATACGAGCAGTTATGCACCAGCTGGAAATCTGACGCACTGCTACTTACTTGGCTGAGCACGACCTGTGACTTTCCTGGATTAGTGATGGTAATCAGTTGCGGAGCGGACGTTGAGTGAAGCTGTTCATTTCCGAACGAGAGAGCGCTTGCCGAAGCCTTGAGTCCATGAGCGACTTCGTTTTGCGCTGCCTGTGCCGGAACTACCGTCATTCGCGCGACGGGAGCGGAAGCCGCGCCCTGTGCCACTAGCAGGCCAGTCCCACGGCTTAGAAAGAACAGCAACAGAAGCAGCCGATTAACCTTCATCGTGAATTACCTTTTTAAAGACAGCATCTTGCCTGCAAGATGCTGGAAGCGCACTGACAGGCCTGCTCGGAGTTCGCCAGTAAGTACTTCGGGGGAGGTAATCAAAATGTTGTCATCACGGGCGACCGGTTGCGTCTACCGACCGCCCGTTCTGGTTGTTTACCGCCGAGGCTTCACCTCTGGGAGGACCCCGCTGGAGAGGCCACTTTGGCGGATGACAACAAGGTCAGTTGTTGCTCAACCATTTGATGGAGCGTCGCATAATCCACTGCCCCACTGATGAAGTGACCATTAATAAAGAAGCTCGGAGTGCCAGACAATCCCAGCTTGGTCCCTTCATCTTGGTCTTTTTTTACATTGGCTGCTTCTTCCGCCGAATCCAGACATTTGTCGAACTTGTCCGAGTCGAGGCGGAGCGTCACTGCGTCTTGCTTCAAGTCAGGAGTGTCAAGCTTCTTGTCATGAAAAAGCACATTGTGGTATTCCCAGAATTTGCCCTGCTGCCCAGCGCATCGCGCGGCCTCGGCTGCCTTTTCGGCATGAGGATGCATCGGCAGCGGAAAATCTCGATAGATGACCGAGACTTTACTGCCGTACTCGTCGATCAGCTTGTTTAGATCTGGATTGACCTTTTGGCAATACGGGCATTGATAGTCGGCGAACTCAACCACCTGGACCGGAGCATCAGAGCGTCCTTCAGTTACTGCCGCGTTCTCCGCGCTGACATCGGCCGTCGGAGGCGCCAGTTGGATCACGATGTTGGCTTTCTGGCGAAGCGTCTCAACATAAGCGGAACGGAGCTTGGATCTCCGCTGGTCCCGGATATGGTCGAGAATCTTAACTCGCACCTGGTCGTAAGGGTCTTTCGAATCCAGACCCTCGTAGTAAACCTGGAGTTGATCTTCGGTGGGGTCTTTCACTTTACTATCGACTTCGCGTTTCAGAAGTTCGTCAGTCGTGATGCTTTGCCTGTGCGCCTCTTGTTCCAGTAGACGTTGCGCGATCAGATCATCAAGGGCCTTGCGTTCGGTCTGGTAATACTGATACTGAGCCTGCAGAAGATGGCTCACTTCCTTCTGTTCGAGATCCTGGGTTGTGATTGCCTCTCCGTTAACTACCGCCAAAGCACTGGGGCTCTGTTGAGCGGCGGCCGAACCAGAAAAGATGTAGGCGGCGGCAAAACTGAGCAAAAAACGAATTGCCTTCGATCGAAGCATTTTGGAGTCCTCCCTGATTAATAATCAAAGTTGAGCGCCAGGGAGCCGCGGTAGGCTACCTGGCGCAATTGGGATTTAGTCGCCGTAACCGCAAGTGCATTTTCCGTGGCCACTACCACTCCCCCAAATCGTGCTGCACTGGTTCTGCAACCAAAGCAGTTCGTTATCGCTCAGGGGAGCAGACTGGAACGCCTCCTCCGTTTCGGCGTATCCAGTAGGCTTAGTTTGGATGTGAGTAGCCCACTCTCGCAGGCCAGCCTCGACGGAGCTGGATTCCAGATCTGGACGGCAAGTGCTGGTTGCGGTTGCCGGTTCCGAAACAACTTTGATCACACCGTCGGCGGTGACGATCTTGACGTTAATGGGATTTCCCAGCAGGTTCTTGTCGATAGAGATAGTCCTTTCGCTATCTGGTGTGAGCTTGCAGCCGCAACACTCGACCTCTTGTTCGTCGTTGTTTAAGACATAGACTTGGGCGCAGAGATCCCCATTGAGGGGCAGTCCGTCCGCATTGAGTTTGGTTACAGCAGTACCCGGATTCACAATGTGGACGGTACCGTCGGGGGCCGAGTTGTTCAACGCGTTGCTGTAGTAGGTGACTTCGTAGGTGTCCGACGCTTTGTACTGAGCCCGGGCCGAAGAAACGGTCGCCAGGAACACTGCGGACGCCGAGAGCACGGTGTAACTCAGCAAACTTTTTGTTCGAAACATGTAACTCCTCCTTGAAGTTTGGCGCTCAGTTGCGATGCGCATGCGTAAAGCATGCGGCAATGATTGTTCTCGAATTCAGTGGGAGATGCCGCGGTCAATTGCAGACCGTGGACGAATTTCCGACACCTTCGCCGCAAATCCCGGCACCGCTGCCTACCGTAACGATCCCGTAGCACTCCTCCTGAAGGCTATCCAACTCACCCGTACTGAGGGTTGCGGCCTGGTAGTCATCCTCGGTTACAGTGCCGTCATTCTGCACGTGAGTGCCCCACGAACGCAGATCTGGCGTCGGAGCGATGTTGAGAACGTACTTGCCATTGGAGCCGATGCCGCCGCCGGTTGGGTCGCATGGAACTCCGCCGAAGTTGTCGTTTTGCGCCGCGGAAACAATCTTGATGTCTCCGTCGGTTGGTGAGTATCCATTAAAAGGATTGGAGACCAGGTTCTTGTCCAGACTGAGTTCGGCCAATCCGTCGGTACTGATCAAGCAGCCGCAACACTCTTTCAGCTCCTGCTTGTTGTCGAGAACGTAGATCATCGCGCACAGACTGCTGGGCGGGAAACTCGGAGCATCGACGCCTGGGTTAATGATTCTTACTTCCGCGTCGGTGCCGGCTTTGTTGTTAGCGTTGGAGAAGTAGTTGACCTGAAAAGTGTCGCCGTGCTGGTATTGGGCCCACCCCACGCTTGCGGTGAAAAGGCAAGTGACGGCAACCATCACGGTCGCAAGCCATCTGGAGTATCTGCTTTGAAGCATAGTAATTCCTCCTGTCCTGGATTGCGCCAAGGAGTACGCCAAGGGGAGGGTGATGCGCGGCGTCCGTTCAGCGCAGTTCGCACTTTATCTTTATTTTTATTGATTACAATTCCCTGGTTTCACTAGTGAAAAGTTCTTAACCGATTGGACTAAGGAAGGTTCGCTATCGAAGGCTATCCTGTTGCAGTGGCGGAAGCGAATGAACTGAGTAGGACTTTAATGACGTTCCACGACCCATGCGTAGCGTCAGTCGCGATCCTGCATCGAGCGCCAAGATAGCACTTAGCGCGCAGAATACGCATTCGTTTGAGGCAGTCCGGCTTTTGCTATGGGCTCCGCGCGTTGGTTCATACGGTCCACGCCTACCATCTTTCCAATAATGCCCGACCGAGTTGAAACGCCCATCTTCACCATGACCAAGTGAACAAAAGCCTTCACTGTATTCGGACTGATTTTCATGCGTGCCGCGATTTCTTTGCTACAAAAACCCTCGGCGAGGAGTCGCATCGTTTCCTGTTCACGGGCAGTCAACCCAAAGCGTTGTGAGATCTCAGCCAGGGAACCGCCGCCGTTCGACTTCCTTTCGAGCATGATCGCCAGCGCCGGACCGGACGTCCCATTCGCCCCGGTATTGAGAGGGAAGGCCCGGCAGAGGTAGGTCCGCTTGGCAGAACGAAACTCGTTTACGAAATTGGGTCGGGCCGACGATTTGCGGTCGAGCAGACAAGAATGTATTTTCCTGGTGAGCCAACCATTTAAGTTACTAAACTTCTCCGGAGCCTCTGGATACGCCAGTATCTGAACCGCGTCAAAATTGGCCGCGATCAAGTTTAGTGATTCGTCTACCAAGACGAGGCCGGCTCGCGAGACTGTTTCATTCATACGAATTCTCCATAGATTACGATTCGACGCTCCCCATATCGTGCCCAGCCGAACAAAAGCGGCCCTTCCTAGACTCCGGGTCCGTTCGGCTACCTGGCAACAGGCATTACCCGACAGAACTGGACACTTCGCGACAGTGGCCGCATCAGACCGCCTGCCCAAACTCTTATGCCATTCCGTTTTGTTCAAAAGTAACCATCGTGCTGCCTGTCTAGTTTCGACCCTTGTCGCCGGGGCAAACTTCGGGGCAACACTTCGAATTAACTTGAATCACCAGAAACGGGGTCGGCCTCAGCCGCAGCTATCGGCTGAACAACGGCGCACGAGACAACACTGGGGGAGGGAGAAGCTAAGTTCTCCCTGGGGAGGGGTAAAACTAAGCGGGCTGATTCTTAAATACCAAATACCCCCTTGTCAAGATGTGTTTTTCTTTTTTTTGCACAGTGGGTTCGGAACAATCTCCGATCCCGCGGGATGGAACTGGCCGCCGGCTGCGGGTTTCACCGTACTTAGCAAGAAGACTGTGCGAGCGGATCATCAATCTCGCACGGCAGGTTCCCTTCTGAAACCGAAAGGCAGACATTTTAGTCCGGCTTGCCTGTGGCCCACCGTGGGCTCAGGCTGCGAGCGCGAGACCGTGGTTCTCACAGATAAGATCTGCGATTCCCAATTGACCCTATTGGGCCATAGCGGTTATTGAAGTTTTTGATTCTGACGGCGATGTTACGCCAGCCGCCCGATTCCTGGATGTGCGGCATCCTCACTGCTCGACCTTCGCCCCCAGCCCCGCATACAAATAGTTCTCCCCATACGCTTTCTTCAAGCGAGCAAATGCCGGTTCACCTGTGCAATGTCCTGGCGCAATCCTCTGCACATTCCACTTCGTCTTTAAATTTTCCACCAGCACATCAATCTCTTCCACCGGCGTCGTCACGAGATGCAATCCCCCAAACACAATCTCAATTCTCGGGTCGACCGCACTTGCCGCTTCCAGAATCGCTTCAATCCCCGCGTGCGAGCACCCATCCACGAGCAGCAATCCGTTCGGTCGCTTGATCGCCAGCGTCAATTCCGGCAGCTCCAGCGTGCCCTTCTTCTGCGAAACAGACCGCACGAGGAAAATCCCCGGCGATACTTCCTTCAATTGATCCACCAACACAAAATTCCCGGTGTCATACAGCTTGCCCGAGGTGAAATGTTCCGGATCAGTTCCCCCGAAATACCGCATCTTCGCGGGCAAGCTCTCATCTGCCCGCAAAAACGTCGCCGGAATCGGCGCTCCCCCAAATCCATTTGCCCCATCCGCGGGCACATACACAGTAACGTTCGGATTCACGCTCAACACATATTTCAAGCCCGTCGTGTGATCGGCGTGCCGATGCGAGATCACCACGAAATCCAGCTTCGTCAGATCTATGCCCAGCGCCTTCACATTATGTTCAAAAATTGCAGCGTCATTCCCCGTGTCGAACAGAATTCGCTTTCCGTTGTGCTCCACAAAAGCGGAGAATCCCCAATCCTTCGTGAGTTCCTTCGATTCCCCGAACGCATCGTAGAGGATCGTCACTCTATCCTGTGCTCGGCAAGGAACCGCCGCCGCATACAACAGCAGAAACGTCAAGATCGTCAAAGCGCGGATTCGCAAAGAACACCTCCAAGCGAAATTTTGGAGCAAGTATAACAATCTGGATGCCGTTAGCTGCTGATCGCAGGCCGTTACGCTCAAGACCCCGTTATCAGCGTTATCGCCGAATTTTCGCCAGCGATTCTCGAGCCGCCAGCCACTCCATGCCCTTCATTGACTCGCCGACACTTCCGCCACGGCATGTTTCGCTAGACCATCTCGCAATGTCGCATCTGTCTACAGCCGGAAGTTAGAACAGGAGTCGCCATGTTTCGCCTTGCTCATCTTTAGTTCTGGTTTGCTTTTCCTTGGTGACTGTACCATTGGCCAAATGGGTGAGCTCACTCCAACGACCACCGCAATGTGACCAAATCCTTTGCCCAGGGCCCATCTCAAACTCGATTTTTCATCTCGACTTTGTTTCGCGCAATAACTTTTTCCGCCGCCAGCCTCAGTGGCTCTGAAAACTTCCCAGTCAGCGCACAAAAAAGCCTTCTGGAAGTGGCAAAACTCCAGAAGGCCTTTTGGAGCGTTCGAGACAACAAGTTACTCAGACTTCCACGCCACCGTGAAGCTCGTGCCATCTGATGTGAGGGCCGAGGGAACTGCTTCATCCGCGCCGCCACTGCTAACCATGATGATCTCCTGCACGCCGCTGCCGAACGCGCTGATCGGTCCCGACTTCGAGGTTTCCGTCGCATAGTTGGTATCACTGATGCCGGTGTAGTCCTCGCCAAAATATCCGGTGCCGAAATCTGACAGAGGCAGTACGCCACCGGAGTTGGTGCAGCAGGGAGCCTCGGCAATCCACTCGGCCGAAGATCGCGCCGCGCCGCGAACTCTGCCAGTCTTGCTGTAGGATTTTCCCGTGGTTTCGTTCTTAATCGTGGTTGTGAACTCCGAGCCACTGTAACTTATCTCCGCCGATATCTGATTGCCCGGCGAAACCGGCACACTGGTGATTTCCACGGAGCCCGCCGGATAAAATTCGTACCAGGCGTAGTACCCAGCGCTGGTACCGTTACAGTAGGCGATTGTTCCAGTCTGTTCCACGGTGCTGGATGAGTATCCGTCGATGCCCACCCAAAACGCGGAGTAACTATTCGGGGTTGCGCTGCAGTTGACCTCGGGAACTGTCCACGAGCCTAAGGCTTTGGTGAAAGAAGAGCCGGTCACAGCGTAGCCGCTCCAGTTTTCGCTTTCCACGGTGCCGTCGCGGCGAGCCCGGTGGAATTTCATGGGTCTGTGCTGATGGGGGGAGACCGCGGTGGTTTGCGGCGCGGCAGGTCCGCTCGATAGCTGCGCCATGGCAGGTAATGTGCAAATGGCGAGCACTCCTAGGATTCCTAACCGATTCGATAGCATAGATCCTCCAGATTTTGTTTAGCCGGGATACCATCTTTCATCCCGTAATCGCGCCAGTTTACATCCGTATCCAGTGCCGTCAAGCTATTTGTGCAGGGACATATGTTGGAGGCGATGCTATTGGGCACCGCATATGCTATAGATTCTTTCACCTCTGGAGAGAGGCCAGGCCTGACTATTGCAACTTGTGGCGTGCCGCGTCCAATCCTATGCGAAGCAGAGTTACAGCAGGTTCAGGGCGGAGCGGTTTTCGCGTTTACTGTTGGCGTGTGTGGAGATTTTGAAAAAGCTATGCTCGCGGGGGCATTATACAGAAAACATTTCGATTGACACTACTCCCGATCGTTTTATAATGATTCTTATCCGATAATTATGCGCCTCACCCATGTACAGTTCCGTGAGCTGGCAGCGAAGCATGGTTTGCCGGTCACGCACCAGCGCCAGGTGGTCTATGAGGCCGTCATCGCGGCTCACGGGCACTATTCTCCGGAAGACATTTACGCCACAGTCCGGCGTCGCATTCCATCCATTTCTCTGGCCACGGTCTACAACAATCTTAGGCTTTTCATCGAGTGCGGGATGCTGCGCGAGGTCAGTCCTCACGCTGCTACATTGCTTGTGGACGGCAATCTCAAACCTCATCACCACGTGGTCTGCTCCCGCTGCAAATCGGTACAGGATATCGAAGGGGAGTTCATCGATTTCAAACGACTATCCCGGCAACTGCCGGAGGGCTTTGATCTGACGCAGCCGTTGATCGAGGTTTTTGGCCTCTGTCGCCGCTGCAGCGCCAAAAAATAGATTTTTTCACGCAGTCTTCATTCAAGATTGGAAGGACGAAACATTATGGAAAATACACTCGCAACTTCATCGGGAAGCGTTTCTCCCGAAGCTAAAAACAAAAGCACCCTACCTGAAGCGAAGTGCCCATTCAACCACAGTGATTACGTGGCCACGAACCGCGACTGGTGGCCGAATCAGGTGAACGTGAACGTGCTGCACCAGCATTCGCCGAAGTCGGATCCGATGGGGAAGGAGTTCAATTACGCGGCCGAGTTCAAAACGCTCGACCTGAATGCCGTGGTCAAGGATCTGCATGCCTTGATGACGGATTCGCAGGAGTGGTGGCCGGCCGACTTCGGCCACTACGGGCCGCTGTTCATTCGCATGGCCTGGCACAGCGCGGGCACGTACCGCATTGGCGACGGCCGCGGAGGTGCCGGGTCGGGACAGCAGCGTTTCGCGCCACTCAATAGCTGGCCGGACAACGTGAACCTCGACAAGGCACGCCGGTTGTTGTGGCCGATCAAACAGAAGTATGGACGGAAAATTTCCTGGGCTGACCTTATGATTCTCGCCGGCAACGTCGCACTGGAATCGATGGGCTTTAAGACATTCGGTTTTGGCGGTGGCCGCGAGGATGTGTGGGAGCCTGAAGAGGTGAACTGGGGCCCTGAGGGTACGTGGCTCGCCGACGAGCGTTACAGCGGTGATCGTGATCTTAAAGGTCCTCTCGGCGCGGTGCAGATGGGGTTGATCTACGTGAATCCGGAAGGGCCGAATGGAAAGCCGGATCCGATCGCTGCGGCGCGAGATATCCGAGAGACCTTCGCCCGCATGGCGATGAATGATGAGGAGACCGTTGCGCTCATTGCCGGCGGTCACAGCTTTGGCAAGACCCACGGCGCTGGCGTTCCGGCGCAATACGTAGGCAATGAACCGGAAGGCGCCAACATTGAGGATCAAGGTTTTGGATGGAAGAATAAACTTGGCAAGGGCCATGGTGCGGACACTATCGGCAGCGGTCTGGAAGTCATTTGGACGACGACGCCTACGAAGTGGAGCAACAACTTTTTCACCAACCTGTTCAGCTACGAATGGGAGCTGACGAAGAGTCCGGCGGGCGCTCATCAGTGGACGCCCAAGAATGGCGCGGCTAAAGGTACGGTGCCGGATGCGCACGATCCCTCGAAGCGTCATGCGCCGTCCATGCTGACAACGGACCTCGCCTTGCGATTTGATCCGGCTTACGAAAAGATTTCGCGGCGCTTCTACGAGCATCCCGACCAATTCGCAGATGCATTTGCGCGGGCATGGTTCAAGCTGACGCACCGCGACATGGGGCCGATCCCTCGGTACCTTGGCCCACTCGTTCCGAAGGAGACGCTGGTGTGGCAAGATCCTGTGCCCGCCGTCGATCATAAATTGATCGGGGATAAGGATGTTGCAGCTCTGAAGGAGAAAATTCTCAACTCCGAACTGTCGATATCCCAACTGGTTACGACTGCGTGGGCGGCGGCAGCGTCGTTCCGCGGTTCCGACAAACGCGGTGGGGCGAACGGGGCGCGCATTCGGCTCACGCCACAAAAAGATTGGGAGGTGAACCAGCCGGCCGAACTGGCGAAGGTGCTGCAGAAACTGGAGGCGATCCAAAAGGAGTTCAACAGCTCGCAGACGAATGGCAGCAAGGGGAAGAAGATTTCGCTGGCTGACCTGATTGTTCTCGGCGGTGATGCGGCGATCGAGAAAGCTGCGAAAAACGCCGGGCACGAGGTGAAGATTCCATTCTTGCCGGGACGCACGGATGCTTCGCAGGAGCAAACCGACGTACACTCATTCGCGGTGATGGAGCCGATTGCTGACGGGTTCCGCAACTACCTCCGCAGCGGACAGGTTCTGTCGGCCGAGGAATTGCTGGTGGACCGGGCGCAGTTGCTAAGACTGACTGCACCCGAGATGACGGTTCTCATCGGCGGCTTACGCGCACTGAATGCAAACTACGGGAAGGCCAAACACGGCGTTCTCACCAACCGTCCGGAGACGCTGACGAATGATTTCTTCGTCAACCTGCTTGATATGAACACGAAGTGGGAGCCAGCAAACTCCGAAGGCGTGTATGAGGGTCGCGATCGGGCGACGGGCAAAGTCAAGTGGACCGGTACCCGCGTCGACCTTGTCTTTGGTTCTCATTCCCAGCTACGTGCAATTGCGGAAGTGTACGCATGTAACGACTCGAAGGAGACGTTTGTAAAGGACTTCGCGGCGGCGTGGAACAAGGTCATGAACCTTGATCGCTACGACGTTGCCGGAGCCCGGTAAGAAACAAAGCTGACTTTCTGTTGTTGCTCATGGGGGCGCACACGCGCCCCCTTCTTTTTCTTACCGCAAGGTCCGCAGACTCTCGACCGAAGGCACGAAATAATAGGACCCGGTCAGCGGCTGCGTATAGCGTGTGAGCGCATCGCGCGTGCCGTTGATCAGACCGGCCATGCTGTCGAGCATTCTGGAAAGCCGCTTTTGGTCTGCGCTGAATCCCACGAACATAGTGCCATGGTCATCGACTTTTCCGTAGGGCATGTTGCGACGAAAGATGTTTCCGAATTCGTCCTGATCGGTGCGAGCGACATGCGAGTCCGCGGGCTTATTTTCGAGCTCGATGCTGTCACCTTTGGTGCGTCCCATGATGCGTTCCTGCTGATCGACCGGCAGAGCTTCCCATTCCGCGGTCTTGTGCTTCCACTTTTGAAGTAGCAAGACTGTGCCGGCCGCACCAGGAACTCCTTCGGGCAAGAGCGCTGCGATGGGAGCGTCGAGCAGCGTCGGATTCTCCGAGCCATCGACAAAGCCGGTGAGATCGCGATCGTGCCGGTAGGACCAACTCGAAGTTTCTTCCCCTAGCGACGCTTGGGCAGCGAGGTCGTGGATGACCGTCCGGGCCATATCGAAAATAACGTCATAGGCACTGCCGGAGAGCCATACCAGCGCGTCGTGTTGCGTCGCTGGCATAGCGAATCCTTCTGTGCCCTGGATTTGTTGGTTAAAACCGTTCACGCCGGGAGGGGCGTCGTTTGGAACAATGTCGCGCCAGAGTTCAGGCCGAAAGCCGATGACGAAGTTCACTCCTCCTGTGGTGGTTCGCGGTTCGCGGATAGCGCAGATTGTAGAGGCGAACTGCTTGCGTTTCTTCGCATCGAGAATGTCAAACTCCAGATAAGCATGGGAGGAAGTTCCCAGAGCGAAGATTCCAGCCTGAGCCGTGTACATGCAGGCATTATATCGAGCACGGTCTTAGCCCTCACGATTCGAAGCGCTAAAGCGAGACAGCCGTCCGGCGATAGATGCCTTCGATCACGCCGCCATCGGCTGGCGTTCCCGCGCATCGATCAAAATGGACATGACTTCCGCCAGAGGCGCGAAATTAAAGCCGTAGAGCGAACCGGCTTGCTCGAGGTCACGCTTCACAGAAGGGCATGGATTAAACAATTTCAGTTGAATACCGCGCTGCCGAGTCCAGTGCTGCAGCTGCAACAACATACTCAAACCTTTGCTCGCAATGACGCTTACTCTCGAGAGGTCGATGACGATCGCACGAATCGTCGCCTGTGCTGTGACCGCGTCGCGTAGCCGAACGGCATCGCGGTCGCCAACTATGATCCCCTCACACTCCACGATTACAGCTTGCCCTACGGTATCCCTGTTCACGAATAGCATATTGTCCACCTGTTTGGGCAATGGCAAGTCGAGTACCAGAACGGCATCGTTGTTTTTCTGCTAGTTAGATCTTCAATGCAAGTAAACACGGGGAGATTAGATGAGGGAATCGAGCAAATCTGCTATACAGGGAATCCTGTATGGGTGGGCGAATCGTCGCGCGTCGCGAGCCACGATTTCGGAAAAGTCGTTTTCAGTTGAATATTAATCCGGAATCGACTTGGAGAAGAGCCATGGAAATAGCTTTGGTTCGCTGTAGGCCTTATTCCAGCAGGGGTGTCCGACGCCTGGATACTCGGTGTAGTGGACTTCTGCCCCGATCTGCTTCATTGCTTCGGCCATCCGTTGAGATTCGGCGACGGGAACAATGTCGTCGTCGGCACCATGAAAGATCCAGACGGGAATTCTGCCGACTAACTTAGCCGCGGCCAGATATGTTCCGGGTGAATCAGGCGGTGTAATTTTTGCCAGATCGGGGTAGGCGATCTGTGCCGCTGCAGGGGGGCGAATGCCTCCGCAGATCACGATAAGAGCTGCGAATGTTCCAGGATGTATCTGAGCAAGATGCCATGCGCCATACCCACCCATCGATATGCCAGTGAGATAAGTGCGATGAGTATCCCCGTGGAATTCCCTGATTGCTTCTGCCAGCGCGGTCATTGCTAAATCGTCGGTGGGTGGCAGCATCCACCAAAGATTTTTCGGGCATTGGGGCATGACAACAATGGCCTCGATCGCGCTGCGGTTGTAGCGGATGGCCGGGCCGATCCCTTCGTTAGTCTGGCGCAAGCCGTCGCTGCCGCGCTCGCCAGCGCCGTGAAGAGCAAGAATCACCGGCCACTTTTGGTGGGGCGTCCAATCGTCCGGGACGAAGACCTGGTACTTGTAATCGACGCCTTGGATGTTCGTCGTGCGGTCGAGGAACCCTGTCTCATGTTTTTTTGCGTGAGCCGGGAGCGGGATCATCAGCAATAAAAACACGAATGCGATCAACGTTTTCAACAAACAGGCCCCTCTGTCGCTCCGACGCTAAACTTTAGCATGTAATTTTGTGTAAAGTCGCGGGAACTTTTGTATTTGATGCGAGATTCAAGTGACGCGTGAAGGCGAAATAGCGTCTAAGAAAGTATGCGCACGGGACGCCGAATAGAACTGGACGCGATGCGGGGCGTAATGCTGGTGTGGATCGCGTTGACACATTTGCCCACCGCCGCGAGTTCATGGGTGAATCAACCCTTTGGTTTCGTGGGAGCGGCGGAGGGTTTCATTTTTCTTTCGGCCCTGTTCACTGGACGGATTTACTTCCGGGTCGCAGAACACGACGGCTATCCGGCGATGACGCGAAAGTTATGCGCACGCACGTTGCGTTTGTATGGCTATCACTTGCTGTTGTTGGCTTTCGCCTTTTTGGTCGCGGTGCCCATTGCTTCCCATGGCGATCGGCCGGGGCTGCACAATCTTTTGGATTTTTATTTTATGGCCGGAGCTAAACAAGCGGTAACGGAAGCCGCTTTGCTGATTTATCGGCCGCCTTTGCTCGATATCCTGCCGATGTACATCATTTTTCTATTGCTCACGGCAGTGGCAATACCACTGGCGAGACGCATTGGATGGAAGCCGATCTTGTGGACGTCTTTTTCTTTCTGGGTGCTCGCTCAGTTCGGTTTTCGCAGCGCCGAACACACATTCATGATGCGATATATCCCGACGCGAATTCCCTTGAACGAAATGGGCTCATTCGACCTCTGGGCCTGGCAGTTTCTCTGGTTTGTTGGTGTGTGGCTGGGAGTGCGTTGGGCCGAGGGCAACCTAGAGATTGAAGCGTGGGCCAAGCGCGTGGTTGTTCCATCTGTCGTAATTGGTGTTGTTTGTTTCATCATGCGGCGGAAACTGGCGCACGGTTTTGAATTAGGCGCTTTTGAATTTCTTTTTGACAAGTGGCACCTCGGAGCGATAAGGATTCTCGACTTCGGGGCCGTGGCAGCCTTGCTGATCCTTTCACAATCGATCACGAAAAGAGCGGCGATAAGGCCTCTGGTGTTGTTGGGACAATCTTCGCTGCAAGTCTTTTGCGTGCACCTTTTATTTTGCTTCGCAGGTCTCACTCTCATGGGCAATGCGTCAATGCTGAATGGATGGCGACAATTTGCACTCTTGAGCGTGACACTTACCGCGATGTTAATCACAGCGAAGATTTTCTCGAAGAGCGAGGCCAAGAACGAGAGGCAGGGAAAGACACAAATGCCCTCCGGATCGAAGTCGCCTGGTGTGGCCACCTTGCCAGTGTCACCGAGCCATCGGGACGCGGACTTGGTCGGACGAGAATTGATCGCACTCAGCGCTAGAACCCTGGATAAAACAGCATGAGAGACGACCAGGTTTGTCCAACAGAATCGCGAACTGGACGATCGATTCGCACCCAGAAAATAAACGCGCAGTTCGCTGCCATCAAGTTTTTCTGGACGATAGCCAACCCTCCAGCCGATCCGCGTAGGTTCGACTCGAGCGGTGCTCAGAGCCATCGGAGAGCTTCACAAGATACTCTCGATTGTCGATGGATCGGAGCTCCCGAATGCATTTTACGCGCAGGATGCGCGAGCGATGGACACGAAGAAACTGCGCAGGGTCGAGTTTCTCCTCCAGCGAATTCATCGTCTCACGCAACAAATGACACCGCACGCCAGCGTGCAATTCCGCGTAATCTCCCGCTGCTGCGATCCACTCGATATCATCGGTAAGCACAACCTGAATCCTTGAACCGGTTCGAACCGGGAAGCGCGATGGGTACCTTACGGAATCATGCTCGAGCATCTTCAGCACTCGTTCGGCCATCTGGACCTTCGAGCCAGCATTTCCGAGCTCTCTAGCTCTTTGTACGGCAATCCCAAAACGTTCGTCGTCAACGGGTTTGAGAAGATAGTCCAAGGCATGAACCTCGAAGGCGCGCAACGCGTGCTGTTCGTAAGCGGTCAGAAAAATTACAGACGGCAGATTCTCCCGCGGCAGGGCCCTTAGAACCTCGAACCCATCCATGCCAGGCATTTGGATATCCAGAAAAACCACGTCTGGGGAAAGCTCAATAATTTTCTCGACGGCCGATGCGCCGTCTCCGCACTCGCCGACAATTTCTACGTCTTTGAACTTCTGCAACCGGAGCCTGACTCCGCGTCGTGACAGTGGCTCGTCATCGACAATTACCGTGCGCACGTTGCTTCCTCGATGTTTGCCACAATCGTCCGGAAAGGCAAGTCAATCATGACCCGGCAACCGCCTACCTCCGGCCACTCGAGAGTGAAGTGGTGTTTATCGCCGTACAAAGTATTTAGTCGTTCTGCGGTATTTCTCAAACCAATTCGATTCCCATTTTCGTTTTGTTTTTTTCCGGCTCGCGTCCCGGAATTTTCTATGACAATTTGCAATCGGTCCATGTGTAGCGCACTCGCGATCGTGATCCTTCCACCTTCCACAACCGGCGCGACGCCGTGCCGCACGGCGTTCTCCACCAGCGGTTGGAGCAACATACTGGGAACCAGCGCATCCAGAGTCTCGGAAGAAATATTCACATCGACCCGCAGTCGCTCCCCCAGTCGGGTCTGCTCGATGGCGAGATACCGTTCGGTAAACGCCATTTCCTGAGAAAGCGTTATCTCCGCCTTCACTTCGTTGTCCAGGCTGGTGCGCAAAAGTTCTCCGATTTGCGACAGCATGCGGGTCGCGGCAGGAGCTTTCCCATCGAGAACAAGTGTCGAAACCGCATTCAGTGAATTAAACAGAAAGTGCGGATTCAACTGATAGCGCAAGGCAACCAGCCGTGCTTCGCGGGCCTCGGTTTCGGCACGCAGCAGCCGCTCTCTTTCCTGGGTCGATTGCTGCCACTGCTTGATGCTGAAGTACAGACTGCCCCAGAGGAAAAGGACGACAGCAAACTGCACGGAGTTCCCGGCCAAATCAGGCCAATCCATTCTGCGGAAAGCCAGTACCGTTAATTCAGCCGCGGCTGCACTGAGAGTTCCAATAGCCAGCGACCATGCAGAAATTCTGAATTCGAACGCGAGCCAGGAGGGGGAGCGGCGCAACAGTAACCGGCAAACGGGATGCATAGCGAAGCTCCCGAAAAACATGAAAACCAAAGCGACGGTATTGTCGCGCAGCGCTCCGGGCTTGTGGAAAAGATCGGGCATGGTCCCGACCAGCATCAGCACGTAAAGGCAAACCCATCCCACGGCTTGGAGGCGCCAGAACGAGGGAAACTGAAGTGGCTGGTCACTTGCCATGAACAGCATTTTAGCGCAGGAGCGCGATGGTTCAGCCTCGGTCTGTCGCGCCAAACAGGCAGTTCATCGCATGGCCTATTCATTTGGCGGATATGACCAAACAACGGGGTCCGATCTGAGGTAGTTTCCTTTCAAAAGGAACCAGTTTTGATGAAAGGGACAACCGCAAAAATGGCCGAGTCAACGCGAGACACAACTACAGATTTGTGGGGCAAGGCAAAGATTCTTATGCTGATTGTCGTGGGCGCTTTTGCTGCGGCGGCGGTAGGAGCCCAGAATCCTTCGCCACCCTCCCAGCGACCTTTTCCCGACACCGACGTATTGATATGGCGCGTAGCGGAACACCAGAAGAACGTCGAGGCGCTACTGTCCCAATACACCTTCACAGATAAAACCACGTTGTATACGCTCGACAAGGCTGGTTCGGTGCGGAATCAGCACACGGATATTTACTACATCACGCCTACGCCGTACGAAGTTTTTACATTGCACATCAGCCACGACGGAAAACCAATCTCGCAGAACAATCTAGAGAAACAAGAAAAGGAAATCGAGCGAAAGTTAAAAACCTACGAGCGCAGGGCGCAAACAAATCCTGATGCTCGCCCCAAAGATGCTCTGCTGTTCGGTGACATCATCGGCAAATCGCAATTCAGTCCCTTGAGATGGCAAGACGTCAATGGAACTCCCACGGTGGTCTATTCCTTTAAGCCAAAAGCGCAACCGGCTCGGCACGGGACCGCCGACGAGAAAATTGCAAGCGACATGAAGGGCACAGTCTGGGTCAACCCCGAGGCCGCCGAGATTGTTCGCATGGAATTCGTCAGCGTCTCACCGCTGGGTATGAACTTTCTGGTCAACGTAAAGAGCTTTCAGGGATTCGTTGAGCAGCAACCAGTGGGCGGAGAGATATGGCTGCCGAAACGCCAAGACTTCGTGGCTCAAGGCCGCGAAATCGTCAAAAGCTTTCGGATTCGTCAGGTAAGTGAGTTCAGCGACTACCTCAAAGCCACGACCGACGTATTCCAGCAAGTCCATGCCCCCGACGCCGTCGCAGGCGATGGCGTGAAAGCTCAACAGTAGGAGAAAACAATGGCCACCATTTCTGTTTTGAAAGAGAAGCAACCCGATCTAACTGGCAAAACGCGAAGCACCACTGTCGCGCAACCGGTGACCGAGAAGGAGCGGATCGTCAGCATCGACGTGCTGCGCGGGTTCGCGCTACTTGGCATTTTACCCATGAACATCCAGTATTTCTCGATGATCAGCGCCGCTTACGGGAACCCGACGGCTTATGGGGATCTGCACGGAGCGAACTACTGGGTGTGGTTGCTGTGCCATGTTTTGGCAGACCAGAAGTTCATGACGATCTTCTCCATGTTGTTTGGCGCTGGAATTATTCTGATGACCAGCCGAGTTGAAGCTGCCGGCAAACCTTCTACCGCACTGCATTACCGGCGTATGGGATGGCTGATTCTGTTTGGCTTGGCCCACGCGTATTTGCTGTGGAGCGGAGACATTCTGGTGGCGTACGGAATGTGCGGGTTGGTGGTCTACCCCTGCCGCCAGCTCCGGCCGCGGACACTTCTAATATTAGGATTGCTGACTATCGCAGTCGCGTCTGCTTCTATGGCCTCGTATGGCGCATGGTCTCGGCACTGGTCCGCCGCGGAGGTGCAGATCGCGCGCGAACAGTTATGGATGCCGACTGCCTCACAGGCAGCGGACGAAATTAGAGCCTATCAGGGCTTATGGATGGCACAGATGAAGTTTCGCGTGCCTGATTCAGTACAGATGGAAACCATCTTCTTCATGGCATTCACGTTCTGGAGGGTTACGGGCCTGATGCTGGCAGGAATGGCGTTTTTCAAGCTGGGCGTTTTCGGGGCCAGGCAGCGAGCTTCCTTGTATTGGACGATGATTGCCATTGCCTTGTGTTATGGCATTCCCCTCACGCTGTATGGCACGCATCGTGACTTCGCGGCGGCCTGGGATTTCCGTTATTCCTACTTTTACGGCACCCAATTCAACTACTGAGCCAGCCTCCTGGTAAGCCTCGGCTGGGTCGGCACAATCATGCTTGCCTGCAGAGTTGCAGCGCTACTTCCCTTCACTCGTAGATTGGCCGCAGTCGGCCGCATGGCCTTCACCAACTACATCATGCACACGATTATTTGCACCACCATCTTCTATGGTGATGGTTTTGGGCTGTTTGGAAAAGTCGAGCGGGTGTGGCAGTTCGCCATCGTAGTAGCCATCTGGACATTGCAACTGATTGTCTCGCCGGTGTGGCTAAAACATTTTGTCTTCGGTCCGCTGGAGTGGTTGTGGCGATGTCTGACCTATCTGCAGTGGGAACCGCTTCGCCGAATGCCGGCGGTGACCCGATGATCCTGCCGAAGCAAGCGAGAGCGAAGTGCGCGAAGCTACAATAGCTGCGGTGGACGAAGGCATTGGTTCCATCCGCGAGTTATCTATGATCGTGATCATGGCAGGATTGCCCGGCACGGGTAAGAGTACCCTGGCGCAAGCACTCGCGCGGCGCCTTTCAGGATCGGTTCTCGACAAAGACATAATTCGCGCGGCCCTTTTCCAGCCGGCGCACGTCGAATATTCGCTGGTGCAGGACGATTTCTGCCAGGAAATCATGCTGCAAACCGCCGCGTATCTGCAGGATAAAGATGCTGAACATTGCGTTCTGTTGGATGGCCGCACGTTCTCCCGCCGATACCAGCGTCAACGTGTAATCGAATTCTGTTCGCAGGTGCGGACGGATTGGGCCGTCTTAGAATGCGTCTGTGGGGAGCAGACCGCGCTTGGGCGGTTGACGGAAGCACTGACGGTAAAAACCCACCTCGCCGCGAATCGCACGCCGGAACTCTATCGCGAAATCCGAGAAGCCTGGGAGCCGATCGACGAACCCAAACTCATTATCGACACCGACGCAAATATCGACTCGTGTGTCGATCAGGCTCTGCGCTATCTGACCACTAAATAAAGCACGAATACCGGCACGCGTGACGCCAAACTTACCCGCCCGGCTGTCCGCTTAGCCCTTTACTGACATTTCACCGCCTGCGCTTGCACTCCACGAACCAGTGTCGCCATTCGTGCATCCTCCGGCGGTCGCAGTGTATGTGCCCGACATTGATGAATCCGCCGAATTGATGGTTCCATTCAGATTCAACACTTGACCGCCCTCTGAAATCTGCAAGCTGACGGTCGTGCCAGTAATCACGCCCGAAAGCAGTGCACTCGTCGCGCAGGGATTGTTTGTGAAAGTCACGGTGCCGACAATCCCGGTGCCACCCTGCCCGAGTGTCGTCGAGCCGGTAAAGACAGTACCGGGGAAAGCGGTAGTCGACGTAAATGTGAATTGCCAGGGCCCGTAAAAGCTGGGAGAGCTCGAACCGCCACAGGCGTTTATGAAGATGAGCGCGATCACCAGCCCGAGACTCTGGGCATATCTCATTATCGCTTTCTCCTTATGGTACGTTTGCTGGTGCAATAAGAATACCCGAGAAGACAGATTGGTTGTCTGTCCTTTATCGGGCAAACAGTACGGGTTATCTAGAGGAGTGAAAACAACCTGAGCTAAGAGACCAAGATCTTCGCTGCCTATCCCGCGACAGATCTCTTGACACACCGGTGTCTGTCCGCGACAAAAACGCTCGTGCATTTCTGCCTCAAGAAATCGGCCACTGCACTTGGTATTCGGTATACCGAGCCTAGTTGCTCCGTGCCGCACTCTGAGCAGACTCCTAGGATCTTGGGCGCAATGCTGGTCGCGTACTTCTCAGGATTTTCGAGTTGCCGCTGGACGATTAGTGGCGCTGTACAGAGAAGACATGTGCCACTCTCATTTTGGTATTCTCGGCCACATTTAGGACACGTCATGGGTTGACTCCTCCGCTGTCGGGTCCGATGCGACAGAATAGTAGACCGGGTCAAACAACAAGTCAAATAGGCCTGAAGGTTGGATTTCGCATCGCGTCTCTGAACCTGGGCGGCGTTGCTTGAACGGGTGTTTCCTACTTCTCCTTCGAGGTTGATGCTAATTTGAAGACGCAGCCCCATCCCTGGGCACCACCAGCGGTGGCTGTGCCGTAAAGATTTCCGGCTGCGTCAAAGATAACCTCTGCATAGGGTGCGCCACCATCCCCATTTCCAGTAAGAGCGCGGAGCACCGTCTGCTGCCATTTTCCATTCGCGGCCGGCGTCAGCTCAAACACGGTTCCATCGACGTCCCCACCATAAGAGGTGGTCCCGTAGAGATTGCCTGCCGAGTCGAGAATCAACCCCGCGAGCGGGTATCGCCCACCGTTACCTGTAAAGGAATGAATCACAGTATCTTTCCAGCCGCCGCTGGATGTTTGCGACAGCCTGAAGACCGTGCCCGCTCCACCCTCGCCGCCTGCGGAGGTCGTGCCGTAGAGATTGCCAGCCTGATCAAGAACCGGTCGGCCTCGGGGTGTGTAGCCTCCATCATTCTGCACGCTAAATCTGTGGAGCACGCTAAATCTCCAACTGTCGGACGATGGCGTCAGACGGAATACCGTGCCGACTTCCTCGCCGCCTTCAGAGGCCGCGCCATAGAGACTGCCATCTGCGCCAAAAGTCAAGCCAGCGTAAGGGTAGGCTCCACCACTACCGCCAAAGATGTGAAGGACGGTTTCCTTCCAATCGTTCCCGGAAGATTCCAATCTAAACACCACGCCGCAACCGAGCTCCCCGCATTCACCCGCTGCGCCGCCTTTGAGAGTCGTGCCGTAGAGGTTGCCTTCCGCATCGAAAGTGACACCCGCGTATGGATCTCCGCCGTCTCTGCCGCCCGTGAAGGCGTGAAGCACAGTTTCCTTCCAGCCTCCGCCTGAGGTTGGCGACAGCCTAAACACGGTGCCGCAGCCCAATCCGTTACAATAATTTAGATTGCCTCCGGCTGACGTGGTTCCGTAAAGGTTGCCGTCTGCGTCTACGACCAACCCGGCGTACGGCGAGGCTCCGTCGGTTGCGCCAGTAAAAATGTGCAGCACGCTGATTTTCCAGCCACCGTTGGAAGTCGGAGACAACTCAAAGGCCGTACCATAGTAGTCGCTAAGCCCGCCGCCCGCAGTCGTTCCGTAGAGGTTGCCGGCTTTGTCAAAGACAAGTCCTGCATACGGAAATCCTTCGTCGTTCCCGCCTTTGAAAGAATAAATAACCGTCTCTTTGTCGGCGGCAAACGCTGAGACGACGAAGATGAAACTAATTGCGCCAGCTATCGCTGCTGCGCCCAAAGTTCGCGATAGCTTTCTGTGTTTCATAAAGTCCGCTCGGCTAATTCCTATCGACAATCTCAAAGCTTATTTATTCGAGCCTTTCCGTCCCGAAGCAAATGTTTCTTTGTCATCCTTGAAGCACAAGTTAAGGAGAAAGCTGAAAAACAATGCCGCATCCCAGCCCTTCGTCACAGGGCCCATACCCGCCCAAAGAAGTCGTACCATACAAGTTGCCTATAGCATCAAAGATCAGGCCTCCGTTAGGAGACATGCCGTCTTTATTATTGGGACCGGTGAAGGTGTAAAGCACGTTCTCGTTCCACTGGCCGTGATCCGGTGTCAACTCAAAAACGCCGCCACAGCAACCCAGGGCAGTCTCCGATCCGTAGAGGTTGCCGTTTTGATCAAAGACCAAGTTGCCACCGGGAAATCCTGCTCCCGGATTAAAGTTGTAGAGCACGTTCTCAGTCCAACCCCCGTTGGAATATTCTAGTTCGTAAACGGTACCATAGCCGCCGGTACCGCCATTGCTCGTGACCCCGTAAAGACTGCCCGATTTGTCGTTAATCAGACCGGAATCGGGGATTGCTCCTTCGGTTGTCCCATTGAATTGGTATAAAACAGTCTCTTTCCAGCCGCTTTTCGAATGTGCCAACTGATAAGCAGTGCCGTATCCCGCCGAACCGCCCTGTTCAGTTGTGCCAATGAGGTTCCCTGCGAGATCGAAAGTCAAGCCGGACGAAGCGCCAGCCCCATCGCCATTCTTCCCCGTAAAGATGTGAAGAATATCCTCCTTCCAGCCGTGTTTCGAATGGGTCAACTTGAAAACCGTGCCACATGCGTCCGAGCAAGTTTGCGACCGACCGCCGAACTGAGTCGTTCCGTAAAGATTTCCGGCTTTGTCAAGGATGACGCCACTCTGGGGATACTCGCCGTCTCCTTTTGCGCTCCCCTTAAAAGCATGAAGGGTAGTTTTCTTCCATCGGCCATTTGTTAGCGTCAACTCGAAGACAGTGCCATAGCCATAAGGGCCTTGATAACTTGTCGTGCCATAGATATTCCCCGCTTGGTCGAGGACGACCTGCGCCGCAGGATAGCTGCCATCGTTGCCTCCCTTAAAACTGTGGAGGACGTGCTCCTTCCACTTGCCATCGACCCGGGTCAACTGGAAAACCGTGCCATAAAATACGCCGGTGCCGCCGTAAGTCGTCGTCCCGTAAAGATTGCCGGCGGCATCGAAGATCAAGCCGGAGTAAGGAATTCCACCATCGTAGCCTCCGGTGAACTTGTAGAGGATGCTCTCCTGCGCGGCTGAAGACGCGGGAGAAGCCAGAGCTATTAAGAATATGGCAAGGAATAAAGTGGCGTGCCAATAGAGTGAGCACTGTTTTGAATCCATATTCTAACTCCGATCAAGAGCACAACGAGACAGGCAACAGTCCATAATCTGAAGAGACAGCCGTGTACTATACCACCGGATTAGCGGATGCCCCTACAATAAACGACGATTTTGCTCTGGTGACCGGCTCCGGGAAGATTTATTCGAAAGCTGACTTGCTCGCCGAGGCCCGCAGCCAAAGCCTGCATTACGAACGCCAGGACGATACGAAGCAGACCGTACGCGTCTGGGGCGACACGGCGGTAGTGACAGCCTTACTAACGGAGAAAGGAACAAGTAACGGAAAGCCGTTCGAATACACGGTTTGGTTCAGCGACACTTATGTGCGGACTCCGTCGGGCTGGCGGTATGTGTTCGGCTAATCATCTTTGCCCTTGTCCAAGGCTCCTTAACGAACACAACAGGGCATTCCCGGTGGGAAAACCTTTTCCCTGTGTGAACAGGGTTTCCCTTGTTCTCTCGCGGTTTCTGAGTACTAAAGCGTGGCCAGTAACTGGGCGGCCAGGTTACCATTGTGCTAGAAACGCTTCTTAGACGCTGCCTTCCTTGACCGATCTCACGTGACTTAAATGCTTTCGATGGTATGAATTCTGGCCTCCGGGCGGCACCCCGAGCCGAATCTTCGTGGCTCACCCGTCACTCGACCCCCAGTGGCATCGCGATTGCCCGACATTCTAAGAGAACCTTAACGGAGGGAGCTTCTGTTTACATTATTGCCATCGCCCCAGTCACGCTGGAAATCATTTGTGACAGGTGGGAGCGTGCAAGCTATCTCGCTCGTGGGTCTTGTGCTTATCAGCCTCCGGGTCCACCAAAGCCTGATTCCGCCCGCAGATTATCGGGTCACCGCTCTCGTGTCTCCAGAACCTCTGGCGCTTGAAAAGCAACCGACCGTTCCGCACGTGTCGGTGCGGCCCAAGCCGTCGCCGGAGAGGAAGCCGTCGGTAGAGAGTAAGCCGTTATTGGAAAGCAAGCCTGCTGTAGCGGCGCTTGTTGTTACTCCTCAGATACGCATCACACCGGAGCGCAAGCTGGTCGAGCCTGATCGTCCCGCACCAGAGCTGAAACTCGAAAGTAAGATGCCTGTGATTCCCACTGCACCAGCGTCAAAGATCGTGGCGACAGGTACATTTTCTCCCAACACACCGGTTGCAGCAACGACGACCAAGCCCACTGCGGGAGTGCAGACCGGCGGTTTTGGTGACCCGAACGGCGTTCCTGCGTCGGCGCACGCCACGATCGGTAACATTCGCGAAACAGGATCATTCGACTTAGCCGGCGGAGCGGGTCCTGGCAATGGGATTCGAGCCACGAGCCAGGGCGTGGTAGCAAGCTCGGGATTTGGCGACGGAGCGATCAGCGCTGTCGGCAACTCCGCCAGACGCCTGAAAGCCGACTCTCATCAGCCGACTGCCAGCACAAATGCTCCGGTTGAAATCACCTTCAAACCCAAACCTGATTACACGGACGAAGGACGGAAGCAAAAGATTAACGGAGAAGTTCGCTTGGAAGTCCTGTTCAAATCCGACGGGCAAATCCACGTGGTACGAGTGGTGCAAGGCTTGGGCTATGGATTGGACGAACAAGCCGTAAAGGCGGCCGAGCAAATCAAGTTCAAGCCGGCGTTGCATGAAGGCCAGCCGATTGATTCGCTGGCTCAGGTACACATCATTTTTGAACTTATTTCTTGAGGAGTGCTATGCGCAGTTGCAGAACCATCGTTTTCTTGCTGCTCGTATCCGCGACGATAGTTGTTGCCGCCGACAACCCGAAGCCCGCGTCCGACCTTTCCTTTCAGCAAACGGTCGACCGGGTAGTGGCGCGGGAACGCGCATTTGTCGTGACCATGAAGGGCATGCGCCCTCTGGTCGAAACTTACATTCAAAACCTCCACGAAGACAGCGATCACAACGTTGGTCCCGTGAGCGATCAGTATTTCCTCGGCCGGCTTGACCTGAATTCCGGTATCAGCGATTCCCTGTTCCACAGGCAGCGCGAAGGCCTTTTGCAGCACCTTTCGAATCCCGTTTCCTCCGCACTAACCTACAAGTACTTGCCGCGTGGCTTCGCGCAAATGACAATACTTGATCCAGACTTCCAAAAAAGCCACTATCAGTTCACGTTTGTGCGGCGTGAGTTTCTTGGCGAAGCGCGCTGCATCGTGATCGATGTCCAACCCAAGGGAAAGGCGCGAGAAGGGTTGTTTACCGGGAGAATCTGGGTCGAAGACCGCGACTTCAATATTGTCCGCTTCAACGGGACGTATTCCAATCATTCCAACTTCACCCATTACCTGCACTTCGACAGTTGGCGCTTCAATCTGCAAACCGACGTATGGCTGCCTTCGCACATTTACGTTGAAGAATCAGGGACAAAACGCAATAGCCCACTATTCCACGACTTGTATCTCAAGGCTCAGACGCGCCTGTGGGCCTACGATCCAGAGACTCTGAGTCCCGCCGAAGAATTTACGCAAATTAAAGTCGACAACTCGGTGGACGATCGTCCCGTTGCCAAAGACAACAGCCCGGTCGAAGCTCAGCGCTTGTGGGAACGCATGGCGGAAGACAATGCGGTCGACCATCTGCAGAAGATTGGCCTGGTCTCGCCTGCAGGTAGCGTGGACAAGATCCTGCAAACCGTGGTCGATAATCTCATCATCACCAACAAGCTTCAAATCGAGCCCGACGTGCGCTGCCGCGTACTGCTAACCCTGCCTCTGGAGTCATTCACGATCGGGCACACGATTATGATCAGTCGTGGTCTGCTGGATGTGCTGCCGGATGAGGCATCTCTGGCGATGATTCTGGCTCACGAGCTCGCCCACATTGCTTTGGGGCATCGTGTGGATACCCAGCTTGCCTTCAGTGACCGTTTCTTCTTTACCGATACGGAAACTTTCCAACGTCTGCATTTTGAGCGCGATTCTACTGACGAAAAAGCCGCGGACAACAAAGCCATGGAACTGCTGGTGAACTCACCCTATAAGGACAAACTCGCGAATGCCGGGCTGTTCCTTAAAGCGCTACGCGATCGCTCGCCGGAGCTCTCCAGCTTGATCAGCCCGCAACTGGGCGGTCGAATGGAGAGTAGGAACGGCAGTCGGATGCCCGAGCTTTTCGCCTCTGCGCCGGCATTGGAGAAGCAGCGCCTCGATCAGATCGCTGCGCTTCCTATTGGCAGCCGGGTCAAGTTGGATCCGTGGAACAATCAACTAACGATGATCAATGCGGCCCCAGTGGCGCTCGTCTCACCCAGAGAAAAGATGCCATTCGAGGTCACACCGTTTTTCCCATCCCTCAGCTACAGCCAGACTGACAAAAAACTTGTAGCCCAACGTGCGGCGAATCCTTAGAACGTGTCCGCTGGACGTGAGAATCAAATCCTCTCCCTAAACTTAACTGCCGATTAGAAAGGATGTAATGAGAAACATAATGATGAAGACCATCGGGAAGGTTTGTTTTTTCGGATTCGCAATCATGTTGCCCGCCTTGGCGCAGAACCTGGTACAGACGACTCCGGCGCCTGCAGTGGCTGGGCCGTCTTTTGATATGAGCGTCGGCTACACCTACCTCACAATGCCAGTGCCGTCCGCGGGACGCACGGGTCTCAATGGATTGGATTTTAGCGGGACAGTCGGTCTAGGCCCACGTTGGGGGGCAATGCTCGACTCCAATTTCGCTCGTACTTCCGACGTCTTTAGCACACGGCATCAGGCTTATGTTTTGGGCGTTCACACCGGTCCCGTGTTTTATCCCGTTGAGCACGGAAATACCCGCGTACTGGTTCGCGCGCTCGTCGGAGCGGGCTTGGTCGATGGCGCAGTGCCGATAGAGGGAACCGAGAACTATCACGGCTGGTTGTTCCGGCCTTCCTACCTGGTTGGCACCGGAGTCGAACACGCCGTCTCAAGCCAATTGGGCGTCCGCGTCAACGCAGATTATGTCCGAACAGATTTTTACGATTCTACTGGCGCACAGCGGCCGCAGAACGATCTTCGGTTAACCGTGAGTTTCGTCTTTCGCTTGAAAGAGCATCAACCCAGACCTAGCACACAACTATGGTGATGAGCGTGTTTTGTTGAAGACGTTTTCGTCCGGCAGTCGTGGTTGCTGAGCCGCGCCGGTTCTTCGTGAGAAGATTGGTGGGATCACGCCGCATCAACGCGCGCGCTTAGTTTCGACTCGCTGGCGAGTGCGGGAGGCTAGTTTCTCCATTTCATCGTGTATCTGCTGTCGTTTCTTGTTTCGCTCTTTGCGCTCACTTGCCACTATGCCGTCCTGATCGCCCGCTTGATAGCGCTCGTCCAGTTCTTTCAGAACGGAGATCTGTTGCAGCAGATCCAGCATCTTGTCGGAATTCTCACTCACCGGCTTCCTCCCCCTGATCTTGGTTTTTTCCAAAGTGCGGCCAATGCCTGTGCCGCCGCGAATACCGCGTCCTGCTGACTAAATACCGACTTTCCCCGTTCCACGATCGGACGCTTCTTCGGGGATGCGCTTGTTCCAAGCCGATTCAGCGCGAGTTCATACTTCAGCAAATTCGAATCCATAGAAGCCATACTCGTCATCCCTCCGAACTTTGACAAATCTATATTCGTGGTTTGGGATTGAAAATAGGTTAAAACCT
>Ga0206819_10100_pt1 | contig 32047 bp, 28 predicted proteins | sample Alteio_BWOrgCont_87_FD_152855 | JGI IMG/M metagenome (GOLD analysis project Ga0206819, IMG submission 152855) | Enriched cells from forest soil in Barre Woods Harvard Forest LTER site, Petersham, Massachusetts, United States -... | ecosystem: Environmental > Terrestrial > Soil > Temperate forest >... | reverse complement strand
GCCGAATCGAACCAGGTTGTAGTAGGCGTAGCCGGCCAGACAGATGGCGACCCCGACTGCGAATACGGCGATCTGTCTGGTAAGCGTCTTTTTCCAGTTCGGTGAGTCGCTCCGCTTGGCTTCGAAATACCAATAGACGGGGAAAGCGGGAATGAGGGCGGCGAAGGGAACCCGGTAGTTGTAAAGCAGCCCGCCGAGCAGTCCGGCAGCGAATGCGGGGCCAAGTTTCCCGGTTTTGGCGGCGTCATATGCGGTGAGGGTCATCGCAAGCATTGCCACTCCGTGCTGACACTGATCGAACACCGTCTCCGAACCTGGCCACCACAGGGTCGCCAACGCAAACACCATCGTCCAGCCAAGCGCCTGCTTGAGAGGAACCTTGAGCCGGGCGAAGAACGCGAGAAGCAGCGGCGCAATCAGTGCGCCTGCGAATGCGCTGGCCAAGCTGAAGCTGAACCGATCGGAAGCAATCTTGATGCCGTTAAAGGCACGGCTGACGATCATCAACGGAATCGGAACGAGGCTTGGTGGCGCGGTGTAGTAGCTATAGAAGACGCCGGTTTTGGGGTTCGTCGGCAGCGGGCCTTGGACAAGGTAATAGTCGGTAAGCGCCGGCCCGGTCAGGTTGACGAACCCATGGGATACGTCGAACCGATATTGCCCGTCGACCATGTCGATCCGTCCGGGGTGGCCGAACAGGAACAGCCCAAGCAGCAAAAAGAAGGAACCCCATCCGGCAATCCGCCAGCGATTCCACTCGTTGGTTCCCCCGTTGTCTCGTTTCTGTTCTATCAATGAGTAAACGTTTTGGAGCCGCCTAAAGACTCCGCATTCACCGCTGACGGCAGCGTCGGCTTGAACTCGTTCAGCTCCTTCCGAAGGCGATCTGCCGACTCGGGGGTGGTGGCGTAGAACTCGACGTAGTTGCTGGCGGCGGAGGTGACGGGGGGGATGGTCCACTTTTCGACCGGTATCACGAACGGGGGGAGAGCGATGGAGCCTTTGAACCACTCGGGATAGGCGATGATCACGTCCGGCTTGAATGCTTCGATTTCGGGAGTGAGGGTTGCCGTCGTAAATCTCCGCTCAATCCTCAGTTGGCGAATGTCATCGGTTGCGAGACCCACGATGTCGAGCAGATGGACGTGGGAGAAGTAGCTAACAGCGCCGATGTCGTTGGCGGCGAGGCGACCGGTGGGATAGAAGCGGACGACAAACCGGGCCATTTGGATCTGCTGAAGGTAGATATCCTGGCAGGCATTCGGAGCCTTGGTCAGCGCGTCGTTTGCCCGGGAAATGAGGACAACGGCAAGAGGTAACGAGAGCGCCGCGACAAGCCACCGCACGGTCGTCGACGGAGGAGTCAGCACTCCGATGAGGAGTCGCCAAACCTCATGGATCGCGAGCAAAATCGCGGTCGTTAGCGAGACGATGAGGTATGCCTCGTAACGGTAGAACAGTCCGACCATTGCGAGACCGGCGTGGAGCAGGCTCCCAACGACGATTGTCCAGAGCCAGATTTGGAGGGCAGCCGTTTTGTCTCTCAAAACCCGGAGCCGCAGCACGCCGGCGGTGGCGACACCGATCAAGACAAGGCAACCGAGCGCCGGGCAGTCGTTGTACAGCGACCAGAAGACCTGATTAATCAGCACCCTAAGAAACTCGAGAGCCGAGGAGTGGGGTAAGTGGCCCTTGATCAGAATCGAATTCGGCACCCAAGGCATCCCCATCAGATGCGAGTACAGCCCGAAGCCACCAACCGCCAGAATCGGGCCCGCCGCGAAGGCGCCTGCCAGCCGCCACTCACGCCTCCATAAGCAAAGAGCGAAGGGTATGACCACGAGAAACAGGCTCTCGTAACGGCAAAGGCACATTGCCGTCGAGATCGCTAGTGCCGCAATGAGATCGCGCGACTCGGGCTTCCGCACCATCGTATCCAGCAGCCAGAACCCGAAAACGAGGTCGAGAAGGATCTGAAGGCAATGCTCCATGCCGCTGAAGGGAAGAACGTGTAGGGGGCCACCGGCGAAGATCAGGATCGCGGAGGCTAAAGCAAGCCAGACGGAGAGTCCCCTTTGGATCATCTTCCCGAACACCAGCAAAGTCGTGGCGGCGGAACATGCGACGCCGATGATGAACGGCCATAGCACGTTGTTGCCGCCAAGCTTGATAGTCAGGGCGACCAACACCGTCCACAGCGGCGAGGACGAGGCGGAAGAAACCGCATATTGGGTCACTCCCCAAACTCCGTGATGGGCCAAGTTCCGGGCGATGGCCAAGTGAATGTACGGATCATCCAAGGCGTACGTGAAGTGGCCTTCGGTGTGGCGAACGCTTGTGGACCACATCAAGGCGTAGCTCGCGGCCATCAGAACCGACAAGGCGACGTACCCGATGAGCGGAAGCGACGGGGTCTTTAATCGCGATTCCGAATTGCCCGTCATTAACGGGATTCTACCGAGCCTTGCCGTTGAAGCAATTTGGTAGGCTGGCGGTCAATGCTTAGCTTGATTGTTGCCTCTGCAGTTTCGGGCGCCGGAATCGATGTGAACCGTGTCATGGTGATCGAAAATGCCAAGAGTGAGGCATCGGTGGAGATCGCCACCAAATATATGTCGCTCCGGAAAGTGAAAAACCTGCTCAAGATCGAATGTCAGGATTCGGCGCTCGATGCGGGCAAGGAGACGTTGCCCTATGCCAGCTTCAAAACCGAGGTGGAGACGCCGTTGCGGGCTTTTTTGAAGGCGCATCCAAAGGTCGATTTCATCGTGCTGACGAAAGGGATTCCGATCCGCCTTACCGGTGCAACAACTGGTATGGGGGGCAGTCAGCCTTCGCTCGATTCATCTATTGCCGCCCTCGACTATGGAGAACGGCAAGACACCTTGAAGCTCGCTATCACCGACAGCGGATTCACGGGGGTTGGTTGGGCGAACAGATTTTGGAAATCGACCGAGCGGTTCTCGCATGCCAAGTTTGGCGGCTACCTTGTGACCCGTTTGGACGGCTATACGGCGATGGAGGCCAACTTGCTCGTGACCTATGCGCTTCAAGCCGAGAAGAACGGGCCGAGCGGAACGATCCTCTTGGACACCGCTCCAAGCCATGGACTCGGCGACCTTAAAGCCGTCCCGGTGTCGATCGCGAAAGTAACCGGCATCGGCAAGGGGACGCTAGGCGAGTTGAATTACAACGAGTACGACGCCGACATGATCGTCGCCGGAAGGCTACTTGAGAAGAAGAACGTGCCGGTTCTCGTGGACTTGAACGACAAGTTCGTCGGCCGCCGGGGCAACTTGATGGGCTACTGCTCGTGGGGCAGCAACGACCCTCATTTCGAGGCCGACGGCTATAAGCTCCTCCGCTTCGAACCGGGCGCCATCGCGGAGACAGCAGTCTCCACGAGCGCCCGGACCTTTTTACCGACGGCAGGCGGTCAGTCGCTGATCGCCGACCTCATCTCGGGTCGCGTCACCGGCGTTAAAGGGTATTGCGACGAGCCGCTACTCCAAGCAATCGCCAGCCCCACGATCCTTTTCGACCGCTACACCAGCGGCTGGACCCTGGCCGAATCGTTCTACGCCGCCTCCCGCCTAACCGGCTGGGAGGACATCGTCATCGGGGATCCGCTTTGCTGTCCATATAAGCGATAAGCGATAAGCGTTGAGCGCTTTAACGCTTGCATTTTGGCCGTGCAACCTCAATGCGATTGATGCGCGTCAAATCAATCTGTGAACAAACGTCTGATTATTGGATCCATAGGCAGCTTGGTGGTGCTGATACTGTTATGGGTGGCGTTTGTGGCGGCCACAGTTGGCGGTGAGGCGAGCAAGATGGACACAATGCTGAAAGCCGACATGGCACAGCGGATGGACATGGACGCCGTCGAGAAGCAGATAACCGATGCAGGGTTCAAGATCAACGAGGAGTCGCCCGACGTAAAAGCGACCGGCCCCGATCACTCGATGGTTGTCTACTCCACCCACCTCACCCTCGACCTAACCTTCGACCGCAGCGGCGTCTTGACAAGCTACCACCTGGACCGGGTCTAGGGTTAGGGAATTGAAGCGCGGTGGCCCCTACGCGGCGTTCATTTCGGCAGCCTCGAATTCTTGGCTCGCTTCACGGAGAAGGAGTTCCCCGACGAGCGCGTCGTAGCTGATCCGGGCGGCGAGGATATACGTATCGCCTCCGCCGTAAACGATGTAGATCCAGCCATCGTGAACGTAGGCGCCGCAGGCGAAGACGACGTTGGCGACGCTGTCTTCGAACGGCCCCTTGACTTCGAAGTCCGTCTCCGGCTCCATGAAGCCGTCTAGCCTGGCTTTTACCAGCGTCTCAGGGCGGGTCGGGTCCCAATCGTTGAAGTCGTATATGAACGCGTCCAGCACATATTTTCGCTGCTTGCCTTCCATGTAGTTGCCGGTGTGCTCGATGGACAGGTAGCGTCCCTCGGCGATCTTAATTGGGACCGCACCGGCGCCCGTCCAACTCTTATGGTGGCCCTGGCTTCGATCGGGGCCGTGGACGTTTCCGAGGTCTACATAGGGGCCTTCTGGTTCATCGGCCACCGCGATAGCGGTTTCCCATGTGTCGATATCGCCTTGAAGCGGACGGTGAAGCATCATCACCCTGCCCTCGATTCGGTCGGGAAAGAGAACGCCGTCTTTGTTGCCGCAAAGTTCGCCATTGCGGCAGGCGGTTCCGTCGATTGCTCCGACCTTGGTCCAATCGACCAAGTTCTCCGATTTGGCGACGCAGACGCTCGCGATCCAGCCCTCTTGAAGTTCCGGCCTATCGAAGGGCTGAACGCCGCAGTACACCATCCACCAAGCGCCGTCGAGCCATGTCACGCGCGGGTCCTCGGTGCCCTGTACGTCTACGGAGTTCTCGTCGGAGGGGCTCAGCACCGGCGCCTCGAAACGGCGGATCGGGGTGAGGTCCGGCTCGTGGATCGAGAGGCCCACGTAAGATCGGGTGAACGCAAACCCGGGGTCGGTCTTGGGCCGCCCACGGTAGTGGAGCGCCACGATGTCCCGAACTTCCTGGTCCGGGCCGAGCAACTGTCGAATCACCGGCACATTCTCATCGGTGGCCTTGAGGAGGACTGCAGACGAGTTGAAAGTAACTCCGGACTCCCAACCGTCGCCGGCCGGGGAAATCAGTGGCAGTCCGTCGAACAGACGTTCGACAACGGGGCTCGATGGGGTGGTGATTAGCGTCATTGCCGTATTTAAGGAGAATAACGACCAACTTGGCGCGTCAGCCTAGCAAATTAGCTTGCAAGGTTCTAATTGCAGCCCAAAGCGCAATTCCGGGCACGGTCGGCCAACGTCTGGAAAAGGACTTGGGCCTTTTGCCTGCCCTGGCACCCTGTTCCCATCATCCATCGCCCGCTGGTATATTGGTCTAACTGGCGGGCGGTTAGCTCAGTGGTAGAGCACTTCGTTCACACCGAAGGGGTCACAGGTTCAAATCCTGTACCGCCCACCAAAAATTGAACCTAAGAGGCCACCATTCGGTGGCTTTTTTGCTTTTAACTAGCATTCGGTCTCTCAATTGGTCTCTCAAATCCTCGTGTAAAGTGGTTGTATGGCTACGCGGGCAGACAACAAAGATGGGTCTCTCACCGAGATTTTGACGGGAAAGCACAAGGGAAAATGGCGAGTCCAATTCACCCAGGTGGACGAGCTTGGCAAAAAGCAACGACTATCCCGAGTCTTTCCGAAGTGGTCGGATGGTAAGACGTTTCTCCAAGGACTAAGGCATGGTGTAAAAGTTGAGGCAGCCCGCAACAAGAAGGAAGTGACGCTTGGCTGGTGGTTTGACTGGCTTATTAAAGAGGCTTGGCCCGAAGAGCTAGCAGAATCCACCATTGCCAATCGCAAGAGCCGTTTTGACCGGCATGTGCGCGGAACATGGGGCGGAGTGCCGCTCCTAAAGATTGATGCCCTCAAGGTTCGTGCATTCTACAAATCCCTTGCGGATAAGGGTATTGGAAAGCCCACTATTCTTGAGATCAAGCGCGACCTCGTTCGTGTATTTAACCAAGCAAAATCGCCATTTCAGCGCGTTCCGCCCAGTTCCGGTAATCCATTTGCCTTGAGGGTCCAAACTCCTGACAAGCGCGAAGCGGTGGCCCTTAATCCTGATGAAGCGGTTAAGGCACTGGCTTCACCAGATTTGGACTTTGAGCGGCGGGCAATGTTGGGAGTTTTTTTGCTGTCCGGCATACGGCTTTCGGAGCAAATGGCGCTGACAAAGGGGCAGATTCTTTTTGACCAAGACCTCATCTACATCGATCGCTCGGTAAAGTTCGGCGCGACGGGCAAGCAAACTATCGGTCTTCCCAAAGGTGACAAGAAACGATTGGTCGTCATGTGTCCGGCGCTCAAGAAGCTGCTGACTGAATTGACGATTAAGATGACCGACAATGAGGTCGTCTGGCCAGCGGCCACCTTGAACCAACCGCGCATGAAAAAGCTCGTGTACGCGACTTGGCGCACGATCGTGAAGGATGCGAAACTCCCGGAAGATATGTCGCCCCACGATTGTCGGCTAACGCACATCAACTGGATCGAAAAGCTGATGCCAGACGTGAGCCTGACGACGCTCAAGGAGCACGTTGGGCACGCTACCGAGGGCGTAACAGAAAAAAACTACACAAGGCCGCTAACGGCAGCTCAGAAGATCCTCCGAGACAACATCGAGCGCGTAGCAGGCAAGCCAAAGCAGCCGCGTCCGAAACGAAGCACTACGAACTGAGTGACCTCAGTTCGTAGAAATTGTGCTGCTGTGGCTGTAGAGCTTGGGTTCAGAGGCAGGGCTAGAGCCGAACAAACCCATTCTCCTGTTCGAGTTTTCGGACGAAAGACTCCAATTGGGCGAACGTGATTCGTCGGGCTTTGCCAACCTTCACGGTGGGCAATTCCTCGACTTCAATCAAGCGATAAAGTTGGGTGCGAGAAAGCGACAGTAGTTCAGCCGCTTCCTCAATAGTGTAGGCCAGCTTCTCATGGATGATCGTGAGTTCTCGTTTTGCCACGGCTAGGAGCCTTCCTTTGGTTTCCGCTTGTTGTCCTTCGAGGCGGGAAGCGCCCTTCCTTCAACCAAGAGAAAGAGTGTCCGACCAAACCAACTGAGTGCTCGAATAGATCCCTTCCAGATCATCGGCACCAGCTTGGGAAATGGATCAATTGAGCGAGCGTATTCAGGATTGAACACCGCGATACACCGGATGAAGACCCACAGTGCGAAGAGAAGCGACAGGATAGATCCCAGGAAGCCAACGACGCACTTTCCAATGATCCATTCGAGAGCCAGGATAAGCTCGTGGGCGATCAGCCCTAAATGGGCGAAAAGGTACTTTAACGCCAAGAGCGCCAATCCCCATGCCACGATTCGAGTAACTATTCCCAGGTTCATGGATGGAACCGGTTGAACGAGTTCAGCAGTTCGGCACACCGGGCAGAAGGAGCGCTTCGCGAGTCCAGGACTGAGGTGTCCTGAACTGCATCGAAGCCCTCCGAATGCGCCACCGCAGCGACCGCAGTAGGAAGCGTTTCGTGCGGAAACAGAGCGACATTTCAAGCAAATCCTCATCGCAACACCTCCGAGAGGAGGGATGTTCGTTCTTCGGATACACCGTCGGTCCAAATGGCCGGGAACGGTCCGAATTGGACGAGCACGTCGAAACTAGCGAAGCGAAACGGAGCCTTTTCTGAGTTCGCAATGCCAGCTAGATGGTCAATCCGGCGATGCCCCGCCGTCGATACGCAGAGAATCTCGGCAGTCTCCACGCCGTACATTTCGCGATGGAAACCACGATCAAGATAGCGCCGATATCCTGCTACTGACCGGCGCCAGGCCCCGGCCCCCGTGTGCCCCCTCTCGATTTCTAAGAATGCCAGGTGGCACCCCTGGCAGCTTTGGAAAAGCACGGCACCATCTGGTTTCAGGATATGGTGTGAGATCCCCTTCTCCGATCGCACGGAGTATTCGTGCCTGACCTGGCATTCGGCAAGCCACTCTACCGTGACGCCTTCCGGAACCCCTTTTTGGAAAGCAATCCGGACTTCCGATATGGCGCGACAATGCTCCGTGAACGCTGGTGATTCTGTCCGGATAATACGTGCCACTTCCGAACGCTCGACTCCGAGTCGAGCGGAAACCACGTCGATGGCCGCTGACCCCAGGAGGTAGAGCGCTTCGGTGGCGTAGCCACCCGTGGCGGCAAACGTCCTCCGGAGATAACCCGCGTCGAACAATGCCCGAAGACGAGTGTTTCCAACCGTCGTTGATCCGAAGTATCCGAGGGCATTCAATTGCTTTCTCGTTATTACGCGCTGGAGGAAAACATCACAGAGTAGTACTTCGTCCCGCTCTGTGAGGTGAATCCGCGAGGAACGGGTTGGAGTTGTTCGGCTACGCCTTTCTGCGTTTGTATGTGGGAACTTTCGCATGGACAACCTCCTCTTTTGCTGGCTTGGCACAGGGCTTTCTTGACGACGAAGTCGTTCTGGCGTCGGCAACGGAAACGGTCGTGCGAGCCGTGGCGGCACTCCGAAAAGCTTCAACCCTTTCCCCATCGACCTTGGGGTTTGGTGAATCCGGCGTCGTGACGAACGCAGCAGGAACGCCCCGCCGAATGGTGATGGCAGACCCAACCGGAGCTGACAAGAGCTTTCTTTTAATCTCATCTTTGGAAAGCGAGGACACCACTTCTCCGGAGATCTCGGAGGCTTCGGATGCTGATGTTTGAAAGTAAAGTTGCGTGGCGCAGTTGACCTTCGCAGAAGCGCGAAGGGCTGGCGAGAGCCCCCCGGCAAACTGTGTCGAAAGGCCAAGTCCTAATTGAAATCTTCTGCCTTCTGCAAGTATTTCCAGTGAGTCCTCGTTGAGGAGGTTTTGTGCCTCATCAACCAAAAGCATGCACGGCACTCTGCTAGATTCAGGAATATCCACACGGGCAAGTGCCGACCGTTGAACTGCCCCGGTCATCATCCGCCCCACCAATCCTGCTTGCGGATTTCTATCCGCGCCAAGCGCGCAAAGTGTCACATGCCCTTTTTTATCCATAATCGTCTTCATGTCGGGAGCACCCGAAAGTGCAAACGCCAACCTCAAATACGGATCGCAGAGAAACTCATCGAGCTTGTTGAGGCAGGCCGCAGACCGGGACCGTTGGAGTTCCGGCGTTAGTCCGTTGTACGACTCAAGGAATTGTCGGGCATAGTCGTCGGTTACCCGGTCGAGGAGGTCATTTCGCATCGAGCTGTCGTCGGGCGACAAGACCGCAGACACATCGAGGAGTGATCCGCGAATTTCGGCAAGGGCGATGAGGCTTGCGCGGATATCTTGACCCAACTGAACGCCCCAAGAAGCTGCCAGATCCTTTAGAGCGCCGTACACAACGGCAGCGCGGGAGTGCATGTCCCCAGGGCCATACCCGAGGAAGTTCAGCGGTGTCACATATTCGCGGCGACGCAGATCGATCAGGGTTGCTCGATCAGGAGGAATCTCAGCAGCGACGAGACCGAGGAGATCATTGTCGAAGCCGTCGCCTCTGTAGTCAATGGCGATGAGGTTAATGCCATGAGAAATCAAGGCATCCCGCAGCCTCCTGAGTAGCGTAGATTTTCCGCAACCGGAAGCACCATAGATACCAAAGTGCCGCGAAAGGGCGGACATCGGAATCGTAACAGAAGATCCTTCTTCGGGCGATTCAGCTCCGAAGGGACGGGCGGTACCGAGCAAGAACTCCTGCGAAGAAGGAAGAGGCCCGTTCGCCCCCCGATCTTTCGGGGGGCAACGTAGGTTAAGAAGGCCTGTCGCGGCGGAGTCGAGAAGGTCCCAGAGACCGGGCATCGTTACCGACCTCCAGAAGGGGCTCGCTTCGCTAACCCAAGGCGAGAAAGGAGGAGGCTTAGGAATCCACCCTTCAAGCGTAGTTTCTTCGGTTTCCCAACTTCGAAGCTCTCGATTCGCCGTTCCCGAAGGGCATGCCACATCCGATCAAAGGTGGCTTGCGCGCCTCTCGCTTGGGACGCTTGATATTCGATGAGTCGGCGGTCAGCTTCACCGGGCAAATCCTCAATTGCCAAGAGCTTTGCAGTGAGTGAGTGCTCTTCTTGATCAAACCTGCGGAGGGATTGATCGCGAACAGCGGCCAGATCGTTCAGGACTACGGCTAATGCGCGGATGCGATTCTGGGAAAGCAGGACGGACGGGAACTCCGGGTCCTTCCAAAGCTCGGCATATCGGGCCAGATGCTCGGATTCTTGCGACAGAATGATTCGGTTGTGTGCACCGGCCCGGTCCCGTCGCCAGCCGACAACAGCCGCAAGAACGAAGTACCCAAAGCTTACGACGAGTGCGATGAGGAACATCTCAACGCCACCGTTTTGGGGTTGCGTACCCGCCTTTCCACTTAGTGCGGAGAGGGCCTCTTGGCGCATGGCATTCGCGAGCAAGCCTTTTTGCTCAATTACCGCATCAGAGAGGATGAGCAGCCAAGTAACCAACCAAGCCGCCGCTACTCCGAGCCAGCAGTTCCGTCCCTGATAGAAGAGTTCGCTCGCATGGCGCCAGAGGAGTTTCACCGCCGTTCCGGCACTCAGGGTGATCGCGCAGCCGACGAGTGCGGCGACAACCACAACTCCAGGAGAGCGGCCAAGGGCATCAAGCCGGACCGCACCGGCAGCAGAAAGGATGCTCGCCCCTAGAGCGGTGCCTACAAGAGCTGAGAGGCAGACCTCCAACCACTTCGGAATGAAGTGCGCTGACTCGTTTGGATTGTAGGGTAATCCAAGTTCTGCAGCATGAGCTTCTGCGGATCGAAGTTGTCGTTGATCTGGAATGGATTCGAGTTCGCCGCTTTCGGAGAGCGAAAGCTTTGCCCAAGCAGCGCTCTGAGCAAGGAGAAGGCGCTCAGTCCTGAGTTCGTCCCTGATTTCCTCCTCATTCGTGTGAATCCGCAGAAGTTCTGACTCTCGCCGCTCAGCGAGTGCCGACAGTCGCACGAGAATGGGATCGTTATGCGCGGTTGCTCGCGATTCACGGATTTCAACCCGCTTCCAACCTTCAGCCCACGCGTTCGCGACTTCTTTTACCGAGGGCCTAAGTCGGAAATCGAAGTACGTTTCGGCTTCCGCTGCGCCCATCGGATCACCATCCGAAACCGCCATTAGCGCAGCGGCTAGAGGTGTCGCATCAAACGGAACATCTTCACTGACGGCGGTTCGGTATTGATCTAGCTCTTCCGGGATTCGATCCAGAAGGCTATATGGAACGCGAATCACTTCAAGGGCCTTGGGGGTAACAGTGCTCTCTAGCGAAGCATCCAAATGCGGGCTCCCGTTAGGGCTTTGTTTTTCGAGCTCAAGTTGGTCCATTACTGCGCACCTCCAGAAGCCAGGAGATCGGCCACCAGTTGCTCATCGAGCGAACCGGCTTGGAAGACACGGAGTTTTTTCGCAAGCGGTGCGAGATCTTTGTGCAGAGCTTCGGTATTGCTCGGTGCCGCGCCGACGACCATTACTGCACGGACCTGACGGTTGTTAGCAAGTTCTTTGGCGGCATTCGTCAGGGTCGAGTGATCCGATGCCGTCATTCCTTCGCAGTACCAATCGGTCCAGAGAATCACCACTGCTTGGCCCGAGATGCCGCGAAGCCGTTCCGATACAGCAACTAAGGCCCGCTGGACGTATGTGTTGTCCTTTCCTGTTAACGGCTGCAGCGCTGGAAGGAGGTCTGAGAGGAACGCTTCACCGGAATCAGGAATCGGCCCGTCGTGAAGCTGCCGCAGGTCGCTATCGATCCGAAAAACTGAAAGCCAAGACGAGCTGGAATCGACTCGAAGCGTGAGGTTGGCTAGCTCATCCGTCTCTTTAGGGAGATTGTCCCGGTTACTTGCCGACGTGTCGAGAACAGCTTCGATGACCACGGAGGATGATTGCTCCGTGTCGAGAGTGGCTGAGCCCGAACGTTTACACCCGGCGCTAATAAGCAGAATCGCTCCGAGAATAACCGCCATTGCAGCCATCCGGACCGTTGAACCTCTTGTTCGACGGGGAGCAGACATATGATTGAAATTTGTTTGCATGGAGTCTCCTTGGAGGCTCTACACACACAAGACACTCACCACTGCCAGCCAATTCTCTTGACGGCGTCTCTTGATCTGAGATTGTGATCCGCGAACTTATGGTGGTCGAGCTGGTCCTTTCAGCGAGACACGGTGCTCGTCTGGAGTCCACGCTCGTAACGTGATACTCCCTTCTTGCCCCTGAGTCCAACCACCCCAAATCGTGGAGACCTCTAAGTCGGGCCTCGGCTTTTGTTCACAAACGTGAACAAACTAGTAAACTCTGGAAGCTAATTGCACGCCCCCACGGCACTTCGAACAGCAATCTTCGCAAAACTCTATGAAAGCTCACGAAGACGCAGTGCATGGGATCACCTTCGGAGCTGCCATGATTCGTGCCCGAGAAGCCCTAGGGCTTAGCGTAGGAAGGTCGTTTTCCGGAGATGATGTCTCCAAAGGAATTGGGATCAAGCGCGGACAATACTTCACCTTCGAGAACGGGAGGAGGCCGGATCGCGAGGTACTTGATGCCCTATGCGATTACTACCAGCCTTTCGCTTTTATCATCGAGGACCTGCGAACGTCGTACGATGCCCAGTTTGGCCCTCGCCTTGTAGTACAGCCCGCGATCATTTCCGCTTCTGAGCATCAAGAAGAGCTTGTTCGGCGCATCGAGAGGGATCGGCCAGTCGGCAACCAGGGCACCCTTTTAGAGGAAATGATTGGTGACACTCGCGACAGAATCGTCACTGCATACCACCGCGATGAGCTAAGGCGTGCCGAAGACTTAGCTGCAACAGTATGGCCTACAGTCTTGGCATACGCTCCCAACACTTGGATAGCCCAGGGATTTGCATCGGCTTACGCTCGTATTGCTTCGCAGACTGGCAATCACGTACGGGCTCTCCAAATAATCAACGACCTCAGACAGCGCCAGAGTCACTCTGCTCAACCATTGGCAAGGAGTTGGCTCTCGCTTTCGATGGTGTCGTGCACAACCAGGGCGTTTGACATGTCTGGCATTCGAGCCGCACGATCATACGAGAGGTTTATGGTATCGATCCAACAGGAATCGGGCATAGAAAATCCAGAATGCAGTTCCCAGTGGAAGTGGGTTTGGAATTCAGCCTATCGGAACCTTGTGATTTCGCTCACGGACTCACCGGGCGACAAGGAGCAGGAGTATCTCAAGCGCGTACAAGAAGGATTCCGACGCAGCATGCACGGAACGGTTCAGGGCCACTACACTTGGTCAAATGAAGTCGTCAGTGCACGTATCCTGGCTTTGAACGGAAACCCCGACAATGCGCTATGCAAAATCGACGCACTTGCTTTGAATGCCAAAGATTGGGGCGATAAGGCATTTGCTGCCCGAGCACGAATATTGGCCCTTCAAGCAGGTGAACAGTTTGACCAGGCTATCGGTGAGACTGATGAATGGACAAAAAAGTGCGTGTCCAGGGGGCTCGGACATAATCTCCAAAAATTCCAAGTACTACGAGGAAGTATCCTTACCAAGTGGGAGAAGTTTAGTTCAAATAAGGTCAGCTTCAAAGCGAACCATTCCCGTAGCTGACGGAGAAGCCTCAGCCCCTGAAAGGACCGATCCTGAGCCATCCAAATTCTAGGTTGCTTGCTACCCAAGGGCAAGATAGGTAGCTGTTAAGAGATGTCAGATAGAACTCCAAGACAATTTGTCCTAGCGGGGCTTGAAACCATTGAGCCGGTTATGGGCCGAGTAATGGAACCGGTCATTCGGAGCATGAACAAGGGACAGGTCCCGCGAAGATTCAAAAATAAATCAAAAAAAGCTCTTGATTTGCATCAGGTCCTAAAGCTGCTTACACAAGTCCAGAATGGCGACGACCCGCCTTTCCCCAATCAGAACATTCTAGCTCACGCACACGGAGTGTTGGCATGGAGAAACGATGCTTCTCATAGCGGTATCGAGAGTATAAAGACCGCGCAGGTGGCTCTTCTCCACATGCAACTGCTTTTAGAGTGCTTTGACGCCCACGATACAGCCCTTGCAATTGGCGATCTATTAACAGAGCTTTCTGAATCTGAAGGAATAGGCCGAACTTCTGAAAAAAATACAGTGGACCTTGGTTCGAATTCGCGACCTGACCCAGTAATGGAGCCGAAGAGAGTTATAGACCTTGATGCCGCGGCGAGTAATCAGACTAAACCTATTCAGCCGATAGCCTCAGAATCGCAACGACAATCTGAGCCTGTGCGATGGGCGGAGCCAACGCCTGTTCAACCGCGAGTTGCCGAGGTTGAAAGACAGCTGGAACCTCAGCGGCTTCCACAGCGCACCGCGCCAACCTATGACCGGCCTCCCACAGAGATCAGGTCTAGTTCATCGCATCCCTTAACCCGCGTGAAACAGCGTGACTTCTTTGAAAGTTACGGGATGTTCTTCCAACTCGCGGGTGTAGTCCTCATTATCGGGCTCGTACTCGGCATTTGGGTTTGGATTGATATTCGACGTATAAATCACAACGCCGATGAATTGGCAGATATTCACGATGTGATGTATGACAAGGTAAAAGTGGAACTAGAAATGCCGGAGGCTTTCGTTATGAATTCGCTGCCCGACATAGATACTCCGAACTCAAAAATGATTCGCTTTGCCCTGCCAAATGAGAGCAACACAGTCCTTTCAATATCTCTGTCGCCTGATCGAGTTAGCGGTACTCCGACTGATCCCCGGTCGAGAGTCAGCGTTGCAACCCAGGAGGCATGCTGCAAGGACGACTCGCTTTATTCTCGGAAAGATGGCTCTGGAACTTTGCAAGAGTACGTAGATACATCAGGTAGTCCGAAGAAGCACGTTCTCAGTTCTCAGAGAAGCTTTAGAAAAGGAGAATACACCACCGTGACCTTTAGTTGTGGCGAAAGTGACTACGCCAAATATAGCGGCATGGCTTCTCGGATTCTCGCGAGTGTCAAGTATTACGACCCGCCTGATGTCAACAAGATCATCCAAGAATCGGCGAAATCGTGGAAAAACCAAAAGAAAGACTCTAAATAAGTTGAGTATCAGAAAGCCCCACAACTGTTTGGTTGCGGGGTGCGAAGCGCACGCATTAGCGTCGCCGTCCTCTTGACTAGGTTCTACAGGGGTAACTCATATCTAGAGCTACCCTCCATCCTTAGTTCAGGCACGTATAGAGATATTATCACAAAACAAAGAAACTGTCAAGAGGTACATCTGCTGAATATTCTCACTCTGCTCAAGGCGTCAACCTAAGAGCCAATTCTGGTAACGGCACGGCCCGTAGCTACGCTGCTTGCTGCTGCCGGGCGGTTGTTGGCTAGTCAGCCCTCATATAAAACCGCTGGATTGCGTTGGTCCGTTCGTCCTAGCTCCCGAGCTACCATTTCGATGACCCGGAACATGAAGTGTGCTGATGCGACGGTCACGTACTCAACAGCACCGCCGCATATCTTTTCGGCTGATTGAACCCCGAACAGATAGGCATGGTCACCCGCTATAGCGAAGATGGGCCCGCCACTCATCCCACGAACCGAGCCGACGTGCGATCTGTCAGTCCAGAGCGGGGCAAACCGCAGTTCGGGACCGGGATAGTCGAGGAGCTGAAGAGGGAGGCGCTTCACTTCTACTGACTCAAGATTTCCTAAGCCATCGTCCCTATAGGCTGTACGAGGAGTTCCCATGACATAGAAGCCAAAGCGCCCGAGAGCCATCTCTTTCCGCATCGCCTCGGTAAACACATTGTCATACTCACGATAGACCTGATCCGATCTGAGCGGTACGACTCCACACGCTTCAAGATTGGACCGATAATACGGTGAAAGTTCGAAGAGGGCGATATCAAGCGTAGCCAGGAAAGCTGCCCGCTCCTTCTCTAATCCAGCTTCGGCGAAGCGACGAGCAAACACAGGCATGCTGGATACATATTCCGAATCAAAACGAGCGAGGACTCCTTTTCGCTCTCGATCGCCGAGCGGAATCAGTCGTGCTTCGATGGACTGAAAAAACTGATCCAGCGTGTCGAATCCGGTTACCCCATATTTCGCACCGTTGAAGACGTGGTCTGCTGTCACCCAAAACCAACGATCCACTGCCTCGACAACAAAACCCGAGGCAGCCATCCACTGGATTGATCCATCAGACGCCACGAGTTCAACTACGAGCGGAACGACCGAGGTGTCTACGGATTCGGCCCAAGCCGGAAGTACAGGCGAATGCGACACAATTTCACACTATGCTCTGCTTTCGAGATAGTTGCCAGTCCTCGTTCACCAGACAGCCGCAACAAATCTACTTTCTTTAAGACAAGGACACAGCATACGAAACGGTTGCCGCAGCTCCAAGCTTCCAGCGTTACCCTCAAATCTCCGTGCGGAGAGGATCGATCCGATCGGCATAAAGGCGGATCCACTTGAGCCACTCAATCATCTCGTCATCTGACCGTCTGCGGTTCTCGTTTGTTTGCCAGGATCGCTCCAACTCGTCTGCAAACTGACGTATCCTCGTAGATTGCCCCCAGTCGTTCAGGTTCTTCGTGAGTTGTTCTCGGCGGCGCTTCTCCAACTCCTGTTGCCGCATCTCATCTTGGCGCCTGGCAGATTCTTCCTCATATTTTCTGCGACGCTCTGCCTCTGCTTCCCTCATCTCCTTGACTGCGCGACCGTATTCCACGATTCCCTCGGCGATTTCCTCGAGGAGTCCTTCAAGTTTATGTTTGGGTTCGTCACGCCAGGTATGCGTTGCTTTAACATTCCACCATGCGTTTTCGATTGTGATGACCAGGCGTCCCGACGGCTTCTCGTCAACATACTTTCGCGGCTGAAAATAGATTCGCAGACGATCACTCTGCGTTTCTTCGGGAGACGGCGGGCGTTCGACCTCGATGATTTCCTCCTGGAGTGAAATCTTGAGTTCTGTGCCCAGTGTCATGACGGTCATGTTGCCTCGCCACTCGACCTGACAATGCAAATCTTCCAGTCGTTTGAGCAATCGATCGGCAATTCCAAGGGCTCTAACCTTTAGTCCCTCCGTGACGCGAAGATTTGGGGCCGAGTTACTCGATGGTTTCAACCGGCCGTGCGGGCCATACGCCGGGTACCTGTAGAATTTCTCCGCTCGCGCGACGAGGGGGTGAGGCTCAGAAACACGCGCAGCCCTCCCGGTTGATGTACGATAGCCAGGAATCTGCGAGGTATCGATCGCGAGCTTCTCTCCGCGCCTCACTAGCTTCAGGATCTCTGGTTCGTCGTTCTTGAGCTTCGGGAGAACCTTTCGACGTGGCGTTTTTTCGCGTCGCCAGTGGCCGGCCTTTGGCAAGGGAACATTCAAGAGCCCGCATCCCTTTCGGATCGTCTCAATGGTTACGCCTAGTTCAGCTGCCACTTCCGGAAGGGGCTTCGTCCAGACAGATTCGTAGAGGTCATTCCGCTTAACTTCGCTCCGTGCGGAGTCATTCACGGTCGGATGGTAGCTTAGAACATTGCAAATCGTCCACCGCGAGCGATCTTCGTGTTGCCACCTGGAACATTCCTTCCACCACCCGAGCGGAGGAAGCAGGTCTCCCGTGCTGACTTACAGGATGTCCTTGTTTCGCACGTCTTGGCAAGATGAGGAGAATGAAGATCTTCTCAATAAAGTCAGGTTTGAAACACCCTGTTTTGGGTTCAAAAGGCACGATATGGGGCGATAGCGTTATCGTCCCATCTATCGGCCCCAGAAAACCGAGACAGGCTCTTCAATTTGTGGAATGACGCTCTTGAATTGCCTTCACAAATCGCTGAAACAGCTCCTCAGGCGGCATTCCAAACGCATCAGCGATATCGAGGAACTCAACGATGTCTAGACCCTGTGCGCCTTTTTCGATCTTCGCAATGGCGGGCTGATGGCGACGCGCCCGATCGGCAAGGTCGCGCTGAGACATGCGCTTTTCTTCACGCACCTCCGCGATCACCCGGCCCAGGGGTTCGTATTCAGTTCGCCCCGCTGCTTTCATTCGATTCTCTGAGAGAATCTTGCTGTTTGGAGCGATACGATGGGAGAATCGTCTGATACGATGATAGAATCGAATTCATGACTTTGATGCATCTAGATGGAGGCGCGTTCCGCCCTCGAATCGTCATCGCGCTAGGGATTGCACTGGGCATCACCGCCCTTTCCGGCTGCGGCACAAAAGACACCGGCAGCGTTGTAGGGGACAAGGCGCCAGCGGGCAGGCCAATCCCGCCGCCGTCCGCCTCGGTCGCAAACAAAGCAACGACTCAAACCGATAACGCTCCGATCGTTGACCCGGGAGACATTCCGAGTGACATCCCGCGCGGGCCTGACTGGGCGATCTGCTTTGGCAAAGCAGCGCGGATGCTTGGCAAGACGAAGGGTGAGTTCGTGAAGGAAGTCGGCATCCCCGGTGAAATGGATGCGTCCACCTACACGTACAGGGTATTCAAAGATGCTGACAACAGCGCGTCATACATCAGCGCCTCCTTTGAAGGAGAGCGTTTGGTAGGGGTTGTCGGCAAAATCCGGACGGTGACGGACATGAAACTGGACGAAGTGTGGAGTGACTTAGGCGCAGACCCTCTGGGACCAGAAGGCGTTAACTACTATGACGACGTCACTCAGTATTGGCAAAGCCACGACACCGCACCAATTAGCGATGGGAACCACTTTTTCCAGCTATCGATTTTTGGGAAGCTCAGCCCGAACTGTAGATTACTTATGACCAACTTGCTTTATGTTCAGCCGCCGATCATGGCTAAGCGCACGGTTAATACGAAGACCAACTCCGTTGAACTTTCATCGTATGAAGCCAATCCGCTCTTCAGTTGGAAACAGGCAGATTGCCGACACGGAACTATGCTTCAACTTTGGACTCAGAATCCTTCCGGGTCGCCAACGGAACCTCGAACCATAACGTGGAAGCTGCGGTAGATACAAAAAGCCCCGGATGGCTAGTAGTCCTCCGGGAGCAAGATGCAGGTTGATGACCGATCAGCTTCAGTGATGATCCAGAACTTGACTCCAGATCTGTCCGAATAGGACGATAGCAACCGGTAGCCTTCCCGTAGTGAAAGCTCGTTTTCCGAGGCATCATCGGGACATAAAGTTCCCCAGTCGCCGCGAGTGTGCCGGTCGAGCCCCACTACAACATCAGCCGGGTGAACAGTATCTTTGGCGTTTCGAGTAATGACGACATCGCCTAAGGGAAAGAGCATGGATTGAACCTCCTCTCAGCCGTCAAGAATTGTTCCTTAACCGACTGGGAGGAAGAACCGGGGCCTTAGTGATATAGATATGGTTCTAGATGGATCTCCTTTGCCCCGGTACAGGAATTAATAGCAACCCAATCCAATGGGAGCAACGCCAGTTGCCAATTGGCTCAGCACTTGAAGCTTCGATCTTGTCAAATCGCCTTATGTCGTTATAGTAAAGGCATAGCCAAACTGCTATTTGGTGTGCCTTTTGGCACCTCCCGTGGAGGTGGAGCGCAATCGGGTCTATAGAAGAAGAATGGACTATCTTCTCCCCCAGCCAACGAAGCGTGGAATCGAACGCACTAAGGAGCTTTACCAAGCACAGCTTGGCCAAACGCTTACGGACGCCGAGGCGGCCGAGGCATTGGAGTCAGTCATTCGATATATCTATCTTAACTTTAAGGCCACCGTCCTATGCTCCGATTCGGACTCTACACCAGAAAGTCTCATGATGATCCGAAGCGAACAGCCAAATCGATCGGCGAGCAGCTCAAAGAGTGCCGGGACATTCAGCAACAAGCGAATCTTACCGTAGTAGACGAGTGGGAGGAGAGTAAGTCGGCGAAGGTTCCCTTCTGCCGGCCTTTCTATCAGGAAATGATCGAGCGCATTGAGAGTGGCAAAATCAACGCCATTCTTTGTTGGCACGTAAATCGCCTCGTCAGAAACATGGACGAAGGCGGTCACTTGGTTCAGTTGGTGATCGACGGCAAGCTCAAGGAGATTAGGACTCCTCATTCGACATACAGGACCGAAGACAACATCTTGCCCATTGTGATTGAAGCAGCGTCGGCCACCCAATACAGTCTGGACCTCAAACATGTCGTGAATCGCTCCCTCGATGGAAACTTCCGGTCGGGCGGTTGCAATCATAAGGTACCGCCCGGCTATAGAAACGGCCGCGATCCTCTCAACACTAAGCGAGGCATCGTCCTGTGCGATGGCAGTCGATTCGCCATGATCCGCAAGTTCTTTGATCTAATTGCCACAGATACTTATACGGTCATCGAAGCACTCGACACGCTGAACAATGAGTGGGGATTTAGGGTTCGTCCGACGGAAAAACTCCCGGCCAGGCACCTAGGAAAGGCGGCCGCCTATGCTTTGGTGCGGAATCCGTTCTACGCCGGTTTTGTGAGATATCGGGGTGAGATGGCTCGCGGACGTCACAAAGCCATGCTTACCGTGGATGAATACCAGCGCATACAGGAAGTCTTGGATCGGCGGGCGGTTAAGGACTTTAAGCGCCGCACACACGTGTTTTCTGGTCTCTTTCAGTGTGGCTATTGTGATCAGCAGATAACTGCCGAATCCAAGACGATCCGAAATGGCTCTCTATGGGAGAACTACCGGTGCTCCGATTCTTGGCGGCGCTGCACGAAGCAAGGCATGTCCGAATCATTGGCCGAATCTTCCATCTTGGACAGCCTCGCTTCAGTTACAATCAACCCGGACCTTGCCACCATCGCTACGGATGACATCTTAGAATGTCTTGACGGCAGCCTTCTCCAAGTTACCGCCCGCGAGGCTCAGGAGGCCGAAGCGCTGAGTTTGTCTCAGGAGCGTCTTAACCGGATTGACGAACTCTGGATATCAGGAGCATTGACTGACTCAAAACGTTATCAAGAGTTGGTTGAACAAGAGCATGCGGCTTCTCGACGTATTCAAATCGACGTTGAACAGTCGCGCAGCGAAATTTACAGAATGCGTCTCAACGCCCAGCGAGCGAGAGAATTCGTCGTGAGCGCGCGCCTTAGCTTCGAGCTCGGCGGAGAACAGCTCAAACGAGAAATCGCACGTGCGCTTGTGACCAAGTACGCCTTCTATGGCCGGGAGAAAAAGATCGTTCCGGAAATCAAGCACCTTCTCAAAGAAATGGTGAAATTCTGTGATGAAAAGTCGAGGCTGTTTGAACCATCGAAAAGCCGCTCTGGAAAAGAAGAAAGCACCGCTTTTAGCGATGCATTCTTCTTTGGTCGGAGTTCCGAGGCTGGATTTGAACCAAGAGAAGATTCAAAAAGCACAGAGGAATGCCAGGTGGATCGGGGTGAAATCCCAGAAAACCTGCGCGAGGCACTGTCCGGAGAGCTGTTCCCCAATATCACATACCTCACTGAAGACGGTGAAGGAGCTAGAGTGGACGCATCTACTCCTAACGATCCACCATGGATTATCTCCTTCCCCAACCCACCAGAAAAGGGATTGAAGCCACAAAGGCACTCTATAAAGAAGAGCTCGGGCAAGAACTTACTGATCAAGAAGCACTCGAAGCCTTAGGCTCTGTTATTCGCTACCTCTATGCCAACATGCGGGCCACCATCTTCTCAGAGAACTCCACCAATTCCGTGTCAGCTGGCACGGAAAGCACGAGCATTAAACCTTCCCATGCTACGACTAGAAAAGAACCCATAACATCCAACGATGACCGAAGAACCTCTACAGACTCTCCAAGCCAAGCGACAACAGAAGATCGCCCGGCTTCGCTCGACCATGCAGAAAAAGCGAGCCCAGGGTGATGTGACCGGCAGACTGCCCTTAGGATTCATCTCGCTTGGTGGCAAAGCGGTAGAAGACGAATACACGATGAAGCTCTTAGCTGAGGCGGTGGAGATGAAGGAGCGAGGCTACTCCATCCGCACGATTAGGCGCTATGTGACGGAGAAGGGACTGAGAGGCAGGAGCGGCAAGCCGGTGAGTGTGAGCGGATTGTGGGGGGTTTTGAAAGCGTCGTGACAGTGTTAATCGACCTCGATTGGCACATGCACTTCTGCTAAAGTGAGAGCAACAGCGGATCAATTAGGAATTCGATCTGTTTCCCGTAATGAGATTGAGCAATGGACCAAACTTGGTTTGAGATGCCGGAAATCCGGCGAAGAACATACAGCGGAGCTACCTGGGTACCCATTTATGCCATCGGTGTCGGGGGAAGTTCTGGCGATCCTGGGCATCTCGGTTATAAGGAAGAGTTTTTTGGACTCGGGTCCTTGGCAGTCCCGATTGCTGCAAAACCAGCGACTGAGAAGCTCGGTTGGAGTGATGTCGGAATTAGCCACAACGCTTCGGGCTGGGTGCAAAATGGCGTCTACACTCCTGCAAATATATATAGTCACTACGGAGGAGCTGTTGACGGAGAGTTTATCGTTCTGAATCAAGGATTCGATTCCGGCGAGCAACATGAGTGGCATCTTAGTCAGGACTTGGTCATAACTCTTGGTCTGAAACGAGAGGGCGATGTATGGGTTCGACCTAACGAGGGATATATCGAGGTTGCGCGACTGTCTCGGACGCTAGAGGGTGCCCCGAAGCTCTTGGAGATCCGGTCAGCACATTTGCGCGATTATCTCTGCGCACGTGGGATGGCTCTCTATCTCACTTCGTATCGCAGCCGCACTGAGATTACGTCGAGTGATGAGCACATCAAGTGGGAAAAAGGCTTTAGTGCTGAGACCACGGGAATGGACAGCTGGGAAGGACGTGTTATTGCAATCCACGAAGGAGGTATGCGCTACGGCGAACAGGTAGCGATACTCCACATGTCGAGGACTGACGTCGACCCAGATGAAGATGCACCAACCATGGACTTACCATCTGACGACAGCGTGGTTATGAAGAAGACTACGCGGAAATTCGAGGGGAAGAAACTCTTTCAGACTACTGGCCAGTTTTGGCGCAATGAGTGGATTGAACCATCACAAGACAGTCCCATTGTTAGAGGTGACAAAGTGGCGCCGACCGTCTTCTTCATAACTAGCCCAGCAGGAAGCAAAGAGAGCCGTGACACCCTGGTAGGCGGTGAAGGTCGGTGGCTTTGGTTCCGTCCTGAGGTTATTAGCGCTCTCCTCCGATGGAGAGGGAGTTCTCTCAGCTGGTATACGAAGGATACTGGGAACGTCAGTTGCTCACCGGGCAGCGGCGCTCATTTCGGAGTGAATTCTCTCGGGCTCGTAAATGTTTATGCTAAAGATATCGGGTTACTTCCCGACTGGCAGCAACAGATATGGGCGGGACATAACGTCAGCCCAGAAGGAAAGGTTTCACCTGAACTATTGGCTTCTCAAGTTAAAGCGACACCAGCTAATACGCAAGCGCCTGAAACCTACCTACCCTTGGGTTTAGAGTTGCTGAATAAACTAAGTCTGAAGAGACTGAGTATTTCTATTATCAGACCGCATGAACAAACGACCAAGCTTCTTCAAAACATCCATCGATTCCGTGCGACTGATAATGCCGGACTGTTTGCATTGGCAAAGGATGTTGCAAGGGTCACTGCGGAAAGCTTCGACATCGGAGCCTTGCAGTCGGTTGCAAAGCCTCCGAAGGATGTCAAGCTTGGGTCGCTAAAGAGCTTGCAATTAGTGCTTGCAACGTTGATTTCTGAAAACGAGGCCAAGAGGATGATGGGACCACTCTTTGGGGTCTATGATCTTCGAGGAGCCGATGCGCACTTACCCGGTGAAGACACAGGAAAGGCATTTGAACTTTTAGGTATCAACAGAGAGTTACCAGTAGTGATGCAGGGTTATCAGCTCTTGTCGGAATGCGTTTCCTGCATCTACAGCATTTGCGGAGTGTTGCGTGATATGGAAAAAACGAAAGACCCAAATCAACCATCCTAACCAAAAACAAACGGAAGCCTATTCGGCTTCCGTTTGTTTTTGATGTTCACTTTGGTCGGAGTTCCCGGGCTGAATTTGAACCAAGAGAGATTCTGAAGCGCACAGAGAGTTGCCATTTGTCACCAGTGAACAGCATCCCTGAAAGCCTGCTGGGGGCTCTAGGAGCTGAATTATTCCCTGACATTGCTTACCTAACAGACCCAAGCAATGATACAGGCTATAAGCGCTCTCGGCAGGCCTAGCCGTGCCACTTGGAAGCACGATTGGCAGCGTTCGGATGGTCCGTGAGACTGTAATGGCATGGAAGACAAAGACATGCAAACCGGCCACGACCGCATTGAGGCAGATCTTGGCAACCTACTTCACGCATTGAGTCTGCCTGCCCTGACCTTCGTGTGTCGGCAGATTCTCCATGGGTGCGCATTCCAATCGAAAGCGGACACCAATTCCAACGCAAAGCGGACAGTGATTCCAATCCAAAGCGGACACCTGTTCCAATCGAAAGCGGACAGAATTTCAAATTTGTAACGCAGCCTTTGTGGCTGCATAGCGCTTCTTGAGCGGGGTTCTGCGTCCCGCCTCTTGACCCTTAGTAAGGGCTGGAGGCAAGTTGGCAAGGAAACCCATCGAGATGAAGAAGATTCGTGAAGTACTTCGCCTGCGGCTTGACCGCAAGGCAAGCGTTCGAGAGATCGCCTCGGCCTGCAACATCGGTCGAACGACGGTAGACGAGTATCTGCACCGTGCGGCGGCAGCCGGTCTTGCTTGGCCGCTACCGGAGGAGATCACCGATGCATGCTTGGAGCGCCGTCTTTTCCCTCCCCGTCCCTCCAAAGGAGAGCCTGCCAAGCCGGTGCCCGACTGGAACTCGGTCCGGGTGCGCCTTTCGCGAAAGGGCATGACGCTTCTGCTGCTCTGGCAGCAGTATCGCAAGGATCACCCTGACGGCTACGGTTACTCTCGCTACGCTGGGCTCTACCGCGACTGGCTCGGCAAGACCGACGTCCGAATGCTCCAGCACCACAAAGCCGGCGAAAAGATGTTCGTAGATTGGGCTGGACTCAAAATCGAGGTCACCGATGCTAAGACCGGCCAGGTCCACGCTCGCCCAGTCTTCGTATCTGCCCCCGGCCTGAGCCAATACATCTTTGCCAAGGCCTACGAAAACGAACAGCTTCCAAACTGGCTTGGCGGCCATGTCGATGCTCTAGAGTTCTACGGGGCTGTTCCTGAAGTTGCGGTACCGGACAATCCCAAAACCGGCGTGGAGAAAGCCTGTCGGTATGAACCGATACTAAACCCTTCTTACGCGGAACTCGCAGCCCACTACGGGATTGCCGTGCTCCCCGCACGCGTTCGCAAGCCCCGCGACAAGGCAAAGGTCGAGAACGCCGTTCTGCAAGTCGAGCGTTGGGTGCTCGCCCCGCTCTCGGGCAGAACGTTCTTCAGCTTGGATGAGGCCAACCAGGCGATTGCCGAGAAGCTTGTCGAGCTCAACGACAAACTCATGAAGGGCCCAAACCTCTCGCGAAGGCAGCTCTTCGAAATGGAGGATCTTCCAGCGATGCGGCCGCTTCCTGCTAGCCGCTACCGCTATGCCGAGTGGAAGAGGTGCAAAGTGGCGCCCGACTATCACGTCGAGGTTCACGGCAATCTATACAGCGTTCCGTTTGGTTTGGTCGGAAAAAGCGTGGACGTTCGCATCGGTGTCGGCACCGTCGAGGTTTTCCTGGGTGGCAAGCGCGTTGCCTCGCATATGAGGGCATTAACCCGCAGAAACCCCATCACCGAGCCCTCGCATATGCCCGAAGGTCATAAAGCCAAAGCCGAGTGGACGCCGGAGCGCTTTGTCCGATGGGCAGGAACGGTAGGGCCGAACACCGCAGCCTTTGTCGAGGCTCTTCTGGGAGGCAAGGTGCACCCCGAGCACGGCTTTCGGATGTGCTTTGGGATCATGAGGCTTGCAAAGGATTTCGAACACCAGCGTCTTGAGGCCGCTAGTGCGAAAGCTCATACGCTCGGCGCCTTCAGTTATAACAGCGTGAAATCCATCTTGGAAAAGAACCTAGACTCAGCGCCCGAACAACCGAGTCTGATGCCCCTTCCAAGCCACGAGAACATTCGCGGCGGTGATTACTACTCAGGAGGATCCTCATGCGCCAACTGACCGTCGACAGACTCTACGAACTACGCCTCCATGGAATGAGGCAGGCGCTCAAAGAGCAGATGGATGCTCCCGGAGTGCAAGATCTCTCCTTCGACGAGCGTCTCGGTCTGCTCATCGAGGCCGAAGACGCATGGCGGGTGAATCAGCGAATCCACATCCGCATCAAGAAAGCCAAGATCCGCCAGAACGCAAGGATCGAGGAACTCGACTACAGAACAGCCAGAAACATCGACCGTGGAACCCTGGACTCCTTAGCTTCGTGCCGCTGGCTCAAGGAAAAGCGCAATGTCATCCTCGTGGGGCCGGCCGGCGTGGGAAAGACCTTCCTAAGCTCCGCCCTGACACTTCGCGCGTGTGAAGAGGGCTTCTCAGCAAGATACTACCGGGCTCCTAGACTCCTTCACGACCTCGATATCGCAAGAGCCGATGGCACGTACAAAAACAAACTCTCGTCTTTGAACCATGTCGACCTCATCGTCCTGGACGACTGGCTCATCGCCCCGCTCCAAGATGCACATCGCCGCGATCTGCTCGAGATTCTCGATGATCGCTACGACACCAAATCCACCCTGATCGCATCGCAATTGCCGGTCGAACTTTGGCACCAAGCCATCGGCGACCCCACGCTTGCCGATGCGATCCTGGACCGACTCGTTCACAACGCATACCGAATGGACATCAAAGGAGAGTCCATGCGCAAGGTCCGCGGCCTTGCCGATACCGGTATCATCGATCCGTCATCGAACCCCAAAAAAGAAGCTGCAAACAAATGACAAGTTTGTCCGCTTTCGATTGGAATGAGTGTCCGTTAATTATTGGAATGGGTGTCCGCTTTCGTTGGAATGCGCAATGGGCTCGGATACCGATGTATCGATCAGTTCATTCGACACAGGGCGCAACGGATCACATTCGTATGTACCGGGCCTAACGAATCAATAGGGCGGTTGGTGGTGCATGTACACCGATCAGCAATATCGACGCAGGAAATCCGACACCTTAGGCGATCCATGCTCCTTTGCTTTGCCGGGTCTGGAGCCATCATCACGACTGATCTGGTCCCCTGGCGACCTCGAATGAAGGCACGCAGACATCAATGGCGGCCAATACGAGTAATTGACTCATCCGACTTGGCAAAACTGACTTTCGGGTGTCGGATCGGAGTTCGATCCCGAATGAACAAGCTTTGGGAGATTGATCGAAAGTATTGGAAACACGTGGAGACATTTCCCCACGGGCTCCCGGCACGTGCAATCTATGTTCAGCCGGGTAAGTTCGGAAAGCAAGGCAAATTCGATCCCTGGCACGAGCACCGCGATCCGTTCACGCGGCTTTAGTCGGCGACCACGTCGACTACCTGTTCAAAATTAGCGTCGTGCTACTCAGTCTTCGATCGTAGCTGGTTTCTCGTAGTTCTCCTTAATGGCAGCGACGATGAGGGATGATTCGCGCCGGGCATTTCGAGCAGGCAGCCAGCGCAATTGCTGCTCGACAATATCGAGATCAAACAGGAGAAGCTCATGCGTCACTTTGGGGCTCACACCAAGTTCGAGGAGTTCGAGTGCAATCCGGGTCATTCGATCAAGGTGCGATTCTTCAGGCACGGTAAGTGCCACCTCCGTGGGGTGTATGTTCTCTGTTTCCTCCATTAGAACCCCCTTCTCTCGCGGGTGACAGAATCTGCATAGCGCTCAAGGAAGTGCAGCGCCTCTTCATCAATGGCGACTTCCTGGTCGCCGGTCAGCAGGTTTCGTGTCTGATGCACTCCGTAGCCAAATTCAATCATCCATCGCGCAAGCATCGCCCCATCGAGCAAGCGAACCGGACGCCCTTCAAACGCTTCAGCCGCTTTGATGGCTTGAGGAGAAAACGTCGAGGGCGTGACAAGGAGTCCCTCAGGAATGCTCTCGCGAAGAATCGTTCCGCGAAGTTCATCTACACAGTGCCGGGCAACCGGCGTCCTGTGTCGTTTGATCTGTACAAGTAGTGCGGTTGATCCGACCGGTGTTTCAGTAAGTGCTCGAATGTCAGACCCACCTTGGCGAGTTCGGCCGCGTTCATACCTGCGGCCCAAGATGCTGACGTCCTTGTATCCGAGTTGCCGCAATATTCGCTGAACAAGGAGAGCGAGGGCGTAATACGGAAGCCGTGCCAAACGACGGCGAAGCCGATCAACGAGGAGCGCATGTCCGAAGAGATTGGAGTCTTGAGAAGAGAGAGTTCTCATATGGGAAGCAGTTAGGGATTGTAGAAATGAATGGGATCTGGTGCAGACCACTGACCCGGCTTGACCGCGGCGTACTCAGGAAGCACCCGATCATCGTCATCGAACATCCAAGCCGGCAAGCATCCTTTACATCCGATAACGGCGCACGGGTACGGAGTCGGATAGTGCGGGTCATCTCGGACGACTTCTCTTGGATCAATAGTGACCCCCAGTTCCCGTTCTAGAGATGCCACTACCCTCAGGACGACGAGATATGCGGGACGCCTGTGACCACTGATCAATCGGCTAACCGCAGTTCGTGAAACCCCTGAATCCGCCGCCAGCCGAGCAATCCCCTGAATCGAATAGCGAGGCGCATGAAACATGAAGGAAGCTACGCGGTTGTATACGCGGGCAAATTCGTCCGGATTGTCTCGGGCTGAGAGACGTTTCATGCCCGCAGCTTCGCACGAGCAATCGTTTCCCGCAAAAGGACGTGTCACATGGCACGCTTAGGACCAATTGGTAGCCAGTAACCATCCTAGCAAGCCAGGATTAAGAAAAGATTGACCGACCACCTCGCCTCGCCATTTGGTTGACGCTAAACCACATGGCGCCCCAGTTCGCACAAGGCTTCTTCACCCTCTAGCGTCGACTTGAGGAGTTCAAGTCATCCGATTTGGACTACTCGCACCTGAGGAGGTGAGAGTCATGTCAAGTCTGTTTGATGGCCTAGAGGCCGTCACGACATCACCACGTCGAACTCCAACCGTTCGATTCCGACGCACCGCTGAGATTGTTCGGCGAACCGCTCCCTACACCGAAGAACCGGGCTATTCCGAAGAGGCTCGTCTGTGGCTCTATGGCAATCCCCGGCTATTGCACGGCGAACTCGCCTTTGTTCCGGAAGCATTTGGGCCCCCGATTCATTCGCCACGTCAGCTGGACGCTATCGAGCGAGATTCGGAAGAGATTGTGCTTGCGAGCAAAATCCTTGTTTGTGGAATCCACAGCCCAGCCCATATGAGAGCGGCTATCGTGCCACTACGATGGGGATCTCCACGCATCGTTGTGTTCTCCGGAGGATTCCGGTTTCACCTTGGAACCGATCTCAAGGACGAGCCGTTTCCCGCCGGCCGATTGTGGCGCGAGGCATGGGATTGCCGGACCGATCTTGCGATCTCTCGTAGGGCACCCGACAAACTGCCAACGTATGCGCGGCATAACCCGACGGTCGATAGGATGATTGAGCTGATCGTTGACGGCAAACATCTAGGATTGTCCTCTCCAACTGACGTCTTGTCGCCGCTACACTCCTGGTCGCGCGACATCTGATCTCCTAACAGCCCCTCAAGCGAAGGGCTGTTTTTTGGGGAGCACGAAGTTATCGCAGCTTTTTTGGAGCGGTACTCGAAAGGGATTCGGCTCGAATGGACTTTTTGAAACAGCAGTGCGATACTGGTGTGGTTAATCTTGCTTAGACGAATTTCAACCGACTTGCCTACCTGGGCCAAGTATTTGGCAAATTGTGGCGCGGCTCTTCAGAAGGAGACGGCACCTACAACGCTGATACTGACCCTGCCGACACGCGCTTTGGCTGCTGGATTCATTGCGACCGGTGCCGTCATTGCACAAGAGGAATCAGAATGGTGCCAACTGTCAAGCACTCGCACAGCAGATCCGTCTGAAGGAGACCCTGTTTTGTACGTTGGTCTTCAGACTTCTCAACTGTTACGTGGAATCGTAACGGAGAAGTGCGAAGACAGCCTGGTGGTCCGAGGCGATGACGGGGGATCAACCAGGAAGTATTCGGGATCTCAAATGCTGGCTGTGGTTCAAGGCAGTTCCGAATCGAACAGATCAGCAGCTATATCCCCGAACCTGGATTTCCTAGGATCGATCTTTCAGGACGGCATACGGGCGAGGTCGTTCTGCCTTAGGTCCCATATTTCGACCGTAATCGTCGGCAATGACGGACGCCTAAGGAAAGAATTGGTTGACGCAGCACTGTCGTTTCGTGGCAAGCAGGGCTCTATCCGCGACATCATCCGACCCGACAAGGAGCCTTGCGGCCAGCGGACTGTAATTCTCAGCGACCGCAAAAGTACGGAACCGCGTGTGGTCGACAGCAAATCAATCTTTATTCTGGACGGATTGCATGCTTGGCGCCGATGGGCAAGGATAACCGAAGGTTCCCGTCGAATCTTCGTCATGGACCGCACGGAGCGGGAGTTTGAGAACTGGGTTGACCTGCTTCGGAGCCAGATCGTCGGATCTTATCTCTCTTTTGCCAACGATCTTGGACCTCCACCTGGTATTGAATCATATGCATATCGGCGGGTTGCACTTGGAACGCTCTGAGTCGCCACTTCAGGTGATATCCCGAAGTTATGCAAATTGCGTTTCGCCGATTGGGGATTTGCACTTCGTGAAGGCCCCTGAAGTTGCAAACCTCAGTGGTCTGCTATCTCAACTGATCCGGAGGGTAGCGGATCGGCGGGACGAAGACGCAGCAGAGCGGACCCTCAGATACCTTTCGCGCCTTCGCAGGGAACTGCTTACAGAGATTAGATCTCCGGAAGTGCTTATCAATGAGCATTCTGTAGGAATCGACTATGTTCGAAAGTTCGCGGTTTATGCTGGCGTATTCGAGAATGAAATCGATGACCTGGATCGCCTTCTGGATCGATGCAAGTCCCTGGCGTCAAGCCCTTTGACGCAGGCGCTTTTAGAGACTCTCGACAATGTTGAGTTGGAAAACGATGGCGCGCGTGTTGCTGTCGTACCATTCGCTAGTTCGGACGCTTTGACTCGGTGTCGTGTTAACTCCTTGGAATCTCTTTGCGAGTCTAGGATCGAATCCATTGAGCTATACACTCCACGGGAAATCCGGCAAGTCCTGCCTAACGTGGATCAAATAGTCTATTTAGGCTCCCCAAGGGCATTCGGCGATTTCGTGATTACCTGCCCGAGAGCTCCGACAAGCCACTTCATCTACTATGACTTCATCCGATGTGATCATCAGAATGAGGGATGGCGACACTCGTTCTCTATGTGGTCGACGGGCGATTCAATACTCCCCGAACCACATAGGATGAATTTTGGACGACTTGTACACGATTCTGGAGAACAAGCTGCCGACGAGGAAGCAAACATCTCTGAAGACGAAATCTACGAGAACCTTACAATTGCCGACCGCGTGCGTGCCGTCAGTGGCACTGCCGATGAGACTGAAGCGACGGAGCAGTGCTCATGTATCGTTCTCGAAGATGATTTGTGGGCGGCAATTCCCGGAAAAGCTAGGGTCCTCGTACGATCGGGAACCAGCTGGAAGGTTAACACAATTGATCCGATCGAGTTGGATGCTGGAGATCTGGTCCTGCTTCTGCATCGCGAACCAAGTAATCTCGCTCGAAACACAAAGGATGAACTTGAGAAGATCCACCACGACGGCCTTGTGCTCTGGAAGCTAACCCAGGACGCGTTTAATGACGAAATTGCGTCAGCCGGTTGGCCTAAGACGCGCGAGCACCTGGTTCGAGCAGGAATAGTCTCACCCTATCAGTATTGGTTTGACGAAGGTCGCCTAGGACCCCAAAAGCAATCCGAATTCATTACCCTTTGCCTTTCCGCAGCTCTTATTGAAAGTGAGGCACGGAAGGCTTTGGCAGCTGTAGTGGCATGGCGATCACAGCGGATACAAGCGGGATTTCGAATGGTTGAAAGGT
>Ga0206819_10084_pt1 | contig 32164 bp, 22 predicted proteins | sample Alteio_BWOrgCont_87_FD_152855 | JGI IMG/M metagenome (GOLD analysis project Ga0206819, IMG submission 152855) | Enriched cells from forest soil in Barre Woods Harvard Forest LTER site, Petersham, Massachusetts, United States -... | ecosystem: Environmental > Terrestrial > Soil > Temperate forest >... | reverse complement strand
CAAGGCAGAAAAATGGGACGTCCCCTCCGAATTGAGCGAAACTCGGCGTTTTCATTTTTCTGACTCCATTTTTCTGACACCCGCCTTTTTTCAAAGCAAAATGCAGACCAGAGCATTTACGCTTGTAATCCCATCAATGTGTGCTAATACATATTAAATGCGGCGCAGATGCGCCTTGTTCTTTGACATTTAGGGAAAGGTGGGGATAGCGCAATGGATCATGAATTTCTGCCGATGGCTGCATTTCATGCCAGGAGTTGCAAGTAGTTGCAGGTAGTTGCAGTTTTTTTGTGCAAAACAGGCTCGTCCAGTAGCAGCTCTTATCCTAAACGATACAGTTAAAGCCCTGAAATCCGAAAAGATGGACAGGATGGAAAATCGAGCGGTCAAAAACGGGGTTGGTAGCGCGTACGGGAATCGCACCCGTCTTTCAGCCTTGAGAGGGCCGTGTCCTAACTGATAGACGAACGCGCCTTTGACCGGCCCAAGAATAGAGCCAAGCCCGGATTCTGTCAATCCGCGCCGGCAAGCCCAAACTTTGAACTTTGAACTTTGAACTTTGAACTTTAACCTAAAGAAAAGCATGTGGGCCTTGTTCAAAGAATTTCTTAAGTTCTGCCGCCAGGAAAAGAAGTGGTGGCTGGTCCCGCTGATTGTCCTATTGCTGGTGCTGGGCGCGATTCTCATCTTTACAGCCACCTCGGGCATTGCCTGGGCGCTTTACCCCTTCATGTGAACTGGACGCTGGGCATTTCCGCCTATTACCACGATGCGGCGGCGGCGTTGCTGTGCGATGGCCGGATCGTGGCCGCCGCGCAGGAGGAGCGGTTCACGCGGATCAAGAATGAGCCGGATTTCCCACGTCAAGCCATCGAGTTTTGCCTGCGTCACGGCGGGATCAAGGCGGCGGACCTGGATTGCGTCGTCTTCTACGACAAGCCCGTGTTGAAATTCACGCGCCTGCTGGAAACGTATCTGGCGGTCGCGCCGGGCGGCTGGCGGACCTTCCCCGAGGTGGTTGCCAACTGGTTGGGCGGAAAGTTGGATTTGCGCAAAACGATTCGCGAAGAGTTGCCCAGCCTGAAGGCGGTTTGCCCGATCCTTTTCACGGCACATCACCAGGCCCACGCCGCCAGCGCCTTCTATCCATCCCCCTTCTCGGAAGCAGCCATTTTGACCATCGACGCCGTGGGGGAATGGGCCACCACCACCATCGGCCGCGGTCGCGGAGACAAAATTGAACTGCTGAAAGAAATCCGTTTTCCCCATTCGCTGGGCATGCTTTACTCGGCGTTCACAGATTACTGCGGTTTCCGCATCAATTCCGGCGAATATAAGCTCATGGGCTTGGCCCCCTACGGGGAACCGATCTACGCAGAGACAATCCTGCGGGAATTGCTGGAACTTAAAGAAGACGGCTCTTTTTGGATGAATCTGGACTGCTTCAATTTTCTGCGCGGCACGACCATGACCAACAGCCGATTTCACCGGCTATTCGGCGGGCCTCCGCGCGGGCCAGAAGAAACCCTTGAGCAGCGCCACATGGATGTCGCGCGCTCGATTCAGGCGGTGACGGAGGAAGTGGTGCTGCGCCTGGCGCGCCACGCGCGGGCGGTGACCGGGGAAAAGCATCTCTGCCTGGCGGGCGGTGTGGCGCTCAACTGCGTGGCCAACGGGCGCCTCCTGCGTGAGCGTATTTTTGACAGGCTTTGGATCCAGCCGGCCGCCAGCGATGCCGGAGGCGCCTTGGGCGCCGCGCTCGCAGCCTGGCACACGCAACGGGACCAAGCCGCGCCATTGCCGGCCAAGGCGGATGCAATGCAAGGCGCGCTCCTGGGCCCCGAATATTCGGATGAAGAAATCGAAGCGACTTTGCGGAGCCATGGAGCCGTCTTCCAAAAGTTGAGCACGAGCGATCTGCTTGATGTGACCGTGCAATTGCTGCAAGCCGGGAAAGTGGTCGGCTGGTTTCAGGGGCGGATGGAGTTCGGCCCGCGCGCCTTGGGCAACCGCTCGATCCTGGGCGACGCCCGGTCGCCGCGCATGCAATCGGTCATGAATCTGAAGGTGAAGTTTCGCGAATCGTTTCGCCCCTTCGCGCCCATCGTGCGCCGCGAACGGGTGGCGGATTATTTCGAATTGATAGAAGAATCGCCCTACATGCTCTTGGTGGCGCCGATTCAGCCGGCCTTGCGCCTGCCTGTGCCGACGGGGGTTAAAGGATTGGAATTGTTGAAACAGGCGCGATCCACGCTGCCTGCCGTGACGCATGTGGATAACTCCGCGCGCATCCAGACGGTGGCGCGTCAGGACAATCCTTTGCTCTACGAATTGTTGCTGCGTTTTGAAAACGCCACGCAATGCGGGGTCCTGGTCAATACTTCGTTCAACGTGCGGGGCGAGCCAATCGTTTGTTCACCGGAGGACGCCTACCGTTGTTTCGTCCACACAGAAATGGATTACCTGGCGATGGGAACTTTTTTGCTTGACTGCACCGCGCAACCGGCGCGCCCCGCCGACCGCCGCGTTGCGCCGCAAGCGGATTGACTATGAAACTGAAATTCAAAGAGGAGCCGAAGGAATGGCGCAAAGCGGCCTTGATGAGCGCGCTGGGTCTGGCGATTTTCAGCAGCCTGCTGCGCTGGCGGCGCGTCCTGCCCTTGGCAGCCTGGGAAATCATTTTATGCGGACTGGCCGCCCTGGCTATGGCGGCGACGATGCGGCCGCGATGGTTTCGGGGGTATTACTGCTTTTCGACAAGGATGGGCTTTGTTCTGAGCCAGGCGGCGGGGCGCGTCGTTCTGGCGCTGTTTTTTTTCATCATCGTGACGCCGCTGGGGCTGGTACTGCGGATACTAGGCCAGGACCCGTTGCGCCTGCGCCGCCCTAAGGGCACCGATAGTTATTGGTCGCAAGTCCGAAAGGAATCCTCATTAGATCGGCTATTCTAACGACTCAATATGGGATCAAGCCATAGGCCCCAATTACCCCCGTTTTGTTCCGCCGCTTGGTCAACGATAAGTTCCAAAGTTTTAACACCCGTCAGGTCAACATCGTAGCGAACAAGTTCAGATCCGCGAACAACGGAGGAACGAAACACTTCCTTGCCATCAGTTTTGATGACGAAGATTATTCCGTAGGCGTAAGGTTGAAAGGCTGTGTGCAATCCGGCTTCGCCGCGCAATGTCTTCCACTGCCCGCGCAGATCATAAACATACCGGGAAGGGGCATGAGCAAAAAGCCCCGTGGCATAGATTTTTCCAGAATCCAATAACGGCGATTCGATCTCGCCGTTCAGTGGTATGCGGTTGGCCGCCGGCTTGAGCCAACCTACTTCGGCCAATTCCGGGTGGACATCGCCCAGCGGCACCTCCACCACTTCTGGCGGCAGGTCGGCCGGGGCCGGCTTTGGAGTGTCATCCAACGTCGCCACCAATTTTCGGGCAACGGATGTCGCGAATTGACTGGCATCGCTGCGCTCGATTTTGGAAAGTTCCGATTGCGCGGATGCCACATCTTCCAGGATTACGGCCATTATCAAATTATCCAGAGGTTCCATCCGCGTAGTTTTCAGTCTCGGGTCGGGGAGCGGGCCGATGGACTGTCGTTGGAGATACATGGTCCGGTTTGGAAAATTCAAAGTGACCAGGTGCCTTGCCAGAAAACGGATTCCAATCCCGTCGGACTCCACGTCTTGCGCCCGTAAAGAAACAAGCGGATACTTTTCGCCGTCAAACATGCCCGCGGGCGAACGCGCTTCCCCTTTCGCCGCTGGAACCGCCTGGTTAGTCCATTGCCGAAAGAATTGGGGCATCAGCCACCCGTCAGCATCACAACCGCTGTCAATCAGGGAATGAGGACCGTGCGCGCCTAAAAGATTCTCTCCCACCGCCGGGCGAGGATCACGTGAGTTAAGCGGAACAATCGGGAAAGCCTTGCCCCATATTTTTTTGTCAGCTCGTTCAGCGTCCAGAAAGCGCATTTTACCGGCGGCAAAATCCAATTGAATGCAATAGTGTTTCAACACGTCCATCCCAAGAATCCCCATGACGGGATGACCTGCGGCGGATGACATCTGCTTGCAATCATAGCTAAAAATGCGGTCGCCGGTCACGAGACGAGCGCCGCCCAAATACAACGTCGGCGCCGCATAACTGCTGTTTGTTTCTTTAACGCCCCAACTCTGAAAGATGGCGGGGCCGAGTGCTTTGCCCAATGTTGGCGCCAGCGATTTGTCAATCACAGTGTCTGACGTTCCGGTATCCACCAGGAAAGGCAAATCTTCGCCGCTCTCCAAATGCAGAGTTACCATCAACCAGCCGCCGCGGCCGGCCCGTTCGTTCATGGAGAACTCTGTCGGAAGTTGGGGCCGGGGCAATTTTTCCGTCGCGCAAGAGCAGAGGAGCAGCAGACCCAAAAGAACGCCCCTCATCCCCAGACCTCCGCCTGCCGCAACTGTTTTAACAGGAGCTGCTCCAGCGGCGTTTCGGAACTTACGCTGAAAAAGCTCATGCCGCGTGTGGTGCAAAATTCGCGCAAACGCTGGCAAAAATTTTGCACAGTTTGTTGGTAAGCCTTAAGCCGATACTTGCCGAAAGTCACTTCCTGCATGAGGCCCGTCTCGGAATCCACCAGACGTAGATCGCCGTAGGTGCCCGGATTCAACTCCTCCGGCGCCAGGATTTGCACCGCGTTGACCTGGAAGCCGCGCCCGATCAAGGCATTCAAGCCGGTTTCGTAGCCGGCCGGGTCCAGAAAATCGCTAAGCACCACGGCCACGCCCGTTTGCCTGGAAGAGAGCGCCCCGCGGCGTAGGCTTTCATTTAAATCCGCCGAGCCGCGCGCCCCGACTTGGGCGAGGTTTTGGAAAAATTGCATGGACGATTTCCGCCCCCGCACGGAACGCAATCCGCCGCGCGCCGCCATTTCCATACTGAGAGTGGCGCCATCCATATTGGGCGTGGCGGGCCCTGGCTCCGGAAATATGTGCATGCTCACACGGTCAAATCCGCACAAGGCGACGTACCCCACGGCCGCCGCGACTTGCCGCGCGAAATCGAATTTGGGCGGCGTGCCGAATGTCATGGATTCGCTGGCATCCAAAAAAATGCGGACGGGCAATTCCCGCTCCTCCTCGTAAAGTTTCAGAAAGAGTTTGTCCAGGCGGCCATAGAGATTCCAATCGAGATGGCGGAAATCGTCGCCGGCGACGTAACTGCGGAAGTCGGCAAATTCCACCGATTGGCCGCGGGCCTTGCTGCGGCGTTCGCCTTTGGCGGAGCTTTTGGAGCGGCGCGCGGCCAGCAGTTGAAATTGTTCCAGCCGCCGCAGAAGTTCAGGAGTCAGCAGCGCCATCGGAAAACCTATGCTTCCACCGCCGCCGCATCCTTGGGCACGTCCTTGAGAATCTGCGCGATGATGTGGTCGGTGGTGATGCCTTCAGCCTCGGCCTCAAAATTCAAAATCAAACGATGCCGCAGCGTCGCCGTGGCCACAGCTTGGATGTCGTCAAAACTGACGTTGAAACGGCCATGCGTCAGCGCGCGGACCTTGGCCGCCAGCAGCAAGGTCTGCCCTCCGCGCGGACTGCTGCCGAAACGCAGATATTGGTTGCTGATGGGCGCGGCTGTTTCCGTCTTGGGGTGCGTGCTTAAAACCAGACGCACCGCGTAATCTTTGACGTGCGAAGCGACCGGCACCTGCCGGACCAGCTTCTGCAACTCGACGATTTGCTCCTTGGTCAACACACGGGAGATGTCCGCTTTGGCGCCTTCAGTCGTGCGAGTTAAAACTTCGGCCAACTCCTCGCCGCTTGGGTAACCCACAATCAATTTGAAAAAGAAACGATCCAATTGCGCTTCGGGAAGTGGATATGTTCCTTCCTGATCAATAGGATTTTGCGTGGCAAGCACGAAAAACGGCTCGGCCAGCTTACGGATTTCGCCACCGGCCGTGACGCTCTTTTCCTGCATCGCCTCCAACATGGCCGATTGCGTTTTGGGCGTGGCGCGGTTGATTTCGTCCGCCAGGACGAGGTGGGCGAAAATCGGCCCGCGTTGAAATTGAAACTCGCGCCGTCCGCCCGGCACTTCCATGACAATGTTGGTGCCCAAAATATCCGCTGGCATGAGGTCCGGCGTGAATTGGATGCGGTTGAAACTCATGTCGAGCACCTCGCTCAAAGTGCGGACCAAGAGCGTCTTGCCAAGGCCGGGGACGCCTTCCAGCAGGACGTGGCCCCCGCCAAAAATGGCGATCAGTGTGCCCTCGACAATTTCGTGGTGGCCGACGATCACTTTGCCGACTTCGGCGCGCAGAGACTCGTAAGCCGCGCGGAAAGTTTGAATTTGCTCTTCGGTGCTCATGTTTAATAAGTGCGCTGATTATTGCTATACCTTCCAGCGCGAAAAGCAAAGCTGATTTGTGGCGAAGCAATTTCCTTTTTTCATTCCTCTGTCAATCATTTCTTTGAGGAGCCCGGCCATTTCGGCACGGAACGCAGCAAAATGCGAATTGGACTAATCACCCGTTTTCGCGTAAGACTCTGACCGACAATGCGCATTCTCATCGCAACTATCACGGCCGGTGGCGGCCATCTCCAAGCGGCCGCCGCACTGCAGGAAGCCTGGCTTGAGTCTCACCCGAAAGACGTGGTCGAACGTCTCGATCTCCTGACTCTCTTTTCTCCTTTGCATAGAAAAATCTATAGTGAGGGCTACGTCAAATTGATCGCGCACGCCCCGGAAGTCTGGGGGATGGTCTTCAATAAAATGGATAATCCAACGCTGATCCGAAAATTGGCCCGCTGGAAAAGCGCCTTGGGCTCCAACAGCTCGCGCAAATTCGCCCGCTTGGTCAAAAAATTCGCGCCCGACGCTGTGCTCTGTACCCATTATCTACCCGTGGAATTTCTCGGCGGACTCAGAAAAAAATGGCCCGATCCTCCTCCGCTAACGGTAAGCGTAGTGACAGATTTTGAGGCCCACGCGCTCTGGATGGAGCCTAACGTGGATCTCTACTGCGTTGCCGCCGAGGAAACCAAAGCCCGCCTGGTCGCGCGCGGCGCAGTCGCCGACCGCGTGCTGGCCACCGGCATTCCGATTTCCGCGAAGTTTTCCGCTCCAATTGACACGGCCGCTGTGCGCAAGCATTACGGCCTGCGTGATGATTTGCCCGTCCTGCTTGTTCTAAGCGGCGGTTTCGGCATGGGACCGGTCGCTGAAATCCTCGCCGCAATGGACCAAATCGAACGCCCCTTTCAAACCCTGGTCGTGGCGGGCCGCAACGAGCAACTTCGCCGCGATGTTGCCGCACAGGATCGACGCCATCCCACTCATGTCCTGGGTTTCGTTACCAACATGCACGAATTGATGGCCATTTCGGATATGCTCGTGACCAAACCCGGCGGGTTGACGACCTCCGAGGCGTTGGCGATGGGCAAGCCGTTGTTCATCCTCAACCCTATTCCCGGACAGGAGGCGGCCAACAGCGATTTCCTGCTGCAACGCGGCGCAGCCGTCAAAGTCAATCGCGTGGAGGATCTTCCTTTTCAATTGGAACAACTACTCGGCTCCAAGAAACTGACTGCGATGGCCCGCGCGGCCAAGGCTCTAGGGCGCCCCGCCGCTGCCGCCGACATCTGTGGCGCTGTCACCACCCTACTTGCAAAGCGCGCCACTGGCGCATTATGAAAATATTCGTTCGTTCGTTTCCACTCCTCCTGGCAATTCTGCCCTTGAACCTGAGAGCCGATATTTCACTGGCAGATTATATTCGACCGTTGGTGGGGACGAAAGGGCAGGGCAACACATATCCGGGACCGACCGCGCCGTTCGGCATGGTCCAACTTAGCCCTGATACGGCGGACGATCTTTGGGACAATGCCGCCGGCTACAAATACTCCGACAATTCGATCATGGGTTTCAGCATGACGCATATGTCAGGCACGGGCATTCCAGACCTTGGCGATTTCCTTTTCATCCCCCAAATCGGCGAACCCAAATTGGTCCCGGGTTCCACGAACAATCCCGACGTCGGTTATCGCGCGCGCTATTCGCATGATCAGGAATCAGCCGCCGCAGGTTACTACAAAGTCAATTTGCTCAACAATAATGTGACCGTCGAATTGACCGCCGCCGACCGGGCCGGTTTGATGCGCATGACTTTTCCCGAAAGCGACCACGCTTCCATCTTGACCGATTTGAGCCACTTCCTGAACGGCAGCGTAGATGCGCCGGGCCGTTTCAAAATGATTTGGTCCCATGTGCGGGTGGAGGACAAGGCCACCGTCACCGGCTTTCATCTAGTCGGCGGCTGGGCCAAGGAACGATACCTCTATTTCGCGGCTCGTTATTCCCGGCCGTTCGACGGCCACCGCATTTACAGCAATGGCCAGGAAGTCAAATACAACACATACCGCTTCCGCAGCCGCAACGAAGCAGCCGGGACCAATCTGCAATTCGTCGCCGAATTCAAAACCCATCCGGGCGAAATCATCCTGGTCAAGGTGGCCGTTTCCGCCGTCAGCGCCGAGAACGCCTTGCAAAATCTCGACCACGAAATCCGTGACTGGGACTTCGACCGCGTCCGAAAAGAAACGCGAGAGAAATGGAATCATGAGCTGGCCCATGTGCAAATCGAGGGCACGCAGGACCAGAAGGAAACATTCTACACCGCGATGTATCACTGCTTCCTGGCCCCCAGCCTTTATGAAGATGCCGACGGCGAATATCGCGGGCTGGATTCCAACATTCACCGCGCGCAGGGCTTCAAGAATTACACTGTTTTCTCTTTGTGGGACACATACCGCGCCACCCACCCGCTTTTCGCGCTTATCCAGGCCCCGCGAGATTCGGACATGATCCAATCCTTGCTAGCGCACTTCGATCAAAGTGTGGACCACCTTCTGCCGGTCTGGTCGCTACAGGGCAGCGAGACTTGGTGCATGATCGGCTACCACGCGGTGCCCGTCATCGTGGACGGTTTTCTCAAGGGCGTTAAGGGCTTCGACCCCGAGCGCGCTTACCAAGCGATTAAGACCACAGCCATGAACCCGGACTATGACAGTGTGGCCGCTTACAGCCAGCTTGGCTGGGTGCCGTGCGACCAGGAAAATGAATCGGTTTCCAAGACCCTTGAATACGCGTTCGATGATTATTGCATCGCCCGAATGGCCAAGGCGTTGGGCAAAAAAGAAGATTACCAATACTTCATGCGCCGAGCCTCTAGTTTTACCAACCTGTATGACCCGTCACTCGGAGTGATGCGGCCTAAGGATTCACGCGGCCTATGGCGGACGCCGTTCAATCCGCACTTTTACGATGACGACTCGCGCACCAACGATTTCACGGAAGGCACAAGCTGGCAGTATTCCTGGTATGCGCCGCAGGACGTGCCGGAGTTGATGGCGCTCTCAGGCGGCAAGGAACCGTTTGCCGCCAAATTGGACCAGCTTTTCACTTTTCATCAGGCTGATACCAACAAGGGCATGAACGAAGTGCAGGGGAGGATCGGGGAATACTGGCACGGCAATGAACCGAGCCACCATATCATTTATCTTTATTGTTACGCCGGCCAGCCTTGGAAAGCAGCCGAACGCTTGCATGAAGTAGCCCGCACGCAATACGGCAACAAGCCTGATTCGCTCAGCGGCAACGACGATTGCGGGCAAATGTCGGCTTGGTATATCTTTACTGTGCTGGGATTTTATCCCGTGTGTCCTGGGAGCGACTATTACGTGATCGGCAGCCCCGGTCTGCCCAAAGCCGTGCTGCGACTCTCCAACGGCAAGAAATTCACCGTGACCGCCGCCAATCTGTCCGAGAAAAACATCTACGTTCAATCGGTCAAGCTGAACGGGCGCGATTGGAATTCCCCCTTCCTGCCGGCCCGCGCCGTGAAGAAGGGTGGAACGCTCGATTTCCAAATGGGGCCGGAACCGAACAAGTCCTGGGGCGCGAACACCCAGCCGACAGAATAAAAGATGCAAGTATCAAGAACTAGACCCCTTTAAGGATAAAATGCGATTATGCGAAACCCTTTAATTTGTAAATGTGAACGCAACTCAGTGAGAGCTTACAAAGCATGTTTACTGCGATTGCTCCCCGCGCTCTTAACGAGCTGCTCAATTCCACACGGAGCAGTTGATTCTGTCGATGCCGGGTTGTGGTACAAACCCTATCGCAGTTACATGCGAGGGTTGGAATCGTATTCAGAGACCGACCGCAAGGAAGAGATGCGCATCTTCAACGAGAAAGCAAACGACCCGTCAGTAGATCGCGCAACCCGGGCTGATGTGGTTTTCCTCCTCTTCTCACGTTACATAAGACCAGGTTTTACTTCGGCGGATTGCCGTCACGTCATGGGACAGTCAAAATGGTTGGATGCGATGGTGGTTAAGATAGTAGGAGGTGTAGGCGGCCAAATCCCGGTGGATTGGCCAATGGGTTCGACCTTGTTCAGCATGGCCGTCTTCCCTGACACGAACGGTTACAGCGACTGGTATATCTGGTTTACCCTTTCGGGTCTGGAAATATCGGGTGTGCCATGGGTAGAAAGGACCAAGAAAGCTCGCGAGTTTTTCAAAGGTGATTTGGCTGGACGTCGGGTGCGCCTGCACGAATTTGCGTTGGTGTCTCCTAGTAAACATTTGCGAACGGAGGTGCGATTCTCCAATCGTGGCGTTGGTTTGGATTTCCCGTGATTGCTGCCACCAGTTGAGCCATCATTTTGGCAACTCCCAGCTAACGGATGGAATGCAGCAATCGAATTGCCGCGAATTCCAATGCGCATCGTGAAAGATGGCGTCTAAAATGGAACCTTCTTCGCCTCGTTGCTGCTGTGCTCGTCTCGCAGATGGCAGTAAGTTTTCATACACAGCGCACCGCCGTCTTGGTGCCCAAGCCAGCGCGAAACAGTCGGGATGTCCAAGGAGAAGGCGTCAGTTCTTATTAATGACACATCCGCAGCTCGATTTTACGGGTTAAAGTCACGGCTCGATGGAAACGGAACAATAAAAGAGCGGCCCGCTTGGCGGGCTGTCCCGCCCCACCGTCTTTGATGGCTGCCTGTAGAAAGTCCGCAGCATTTCAACGCAAAGGCGCGAAAACGCCGTGACACAGCGCGGCAAGCCGCAACCAAAGGCGCTTCGTCGTAAATGGACGCCGATTGACCTTGTGCGGGATTTCAACGCCAAGGCGCGAAAACGCAAAGCCGCAAGTTGGATTTGCCCTTGCTTGGGTCTTGGTGAGCAGTTTCTTTTCCACGGATTTCACGGATAAGAAACAACCGAAGAATTGAATTCCACCACTTGCATTCAGGTCAATACATGATAGTGTGCATTATTAGTCGCGCGCATGCGCGATGTTCTTTGACATTTGAGGACAATCGGGAATGGATGAACAGGGGAAGAGGCCAGCGGCCCGCAGTGCGGGTTGCCCCGCCCTGCCACGAACGCCTCGATAGGTGGAGGCTCCAGTCAAGTCAGTTACCTTCAAGGTCCTTTAACGATAAAGTCGCGTGGCTATGAAGGGTAAAAAAGGTGATAAACTCCAAAAAATGGCGTGTGGCAGTGGCCCGAAATCAAAGCTACTAAAGGCTACTAAAGGCTACTAAAGCCTTCAGCTTTTTAATGCCGAGGCTTCCCGCCAGATTGCAAATTGCGTTGACTCCTTGACGCCTTGTGCAAGATTTACCCCCGCTCGATATGGCCAAGATACAACGCGCTCTACTCTCTGTCTTCGATAAAACGGGCTTGATTCCTTTTGCCCAGGCCCTCGCGGCTTCCGGCGTTGAAATCCTTTCCACCGGCGGCACCGCCAAGGTCTTGCGCGAACACGGCGTCATGGTCAGCGATTTGAGCGCCTTCACGGAATTTCCCGAAATGCTGGATGGCCGGGTCAAGACTTTGCACCCCAAAATCCACGGCGGCTTGCTTTATTTGCGCGGCAACGCCACGCATGAGGCGGCCGCCCGCAAGCACCACATCAAACCGATTGACCTGGTGGTGGTCAATCTTTACCCGTTTGCCCAAACGGTGGCCCGGCCGGAAGTGACGCTAGCAGAAGCGATCGAGAACATTGACATCGGCGGACCCTCCATGCTGCGGAGCGGGGCCAAGAATCACCAGAGCGTAACGGTGGTGATGGACCCAATGGATTATCCAGAGGTCGCGGGGCAGATTCTGGCCACAGGAGATACGACGCCAGAATTAAGGTGCCGGCTGGCGGCTAAAGTATTTACCGAAACGGCTGCTTACGACGGACAAATCGCCGCCTATTTGACTAAAACTTTTGGGCTGGAACAAATGCTCGCTGAATCGTCCTTGCCGACACCCCCCGCCGCAGGAGATCCGTGGCCGGCGATATTGCGCGCGAATCTTCCGCTGGCGAAGGAACTACGTTACGGCGAAAACCCTCACCAGCGGGCCGCGCTTTATGGAAATTTTGATGCATTTTTCCAGCAATTGCACGGCAAGGAGCTATCATACAATAACATTCTCGATTTGACTGCGGCGGCGGCACTGGCAGCTGAATTCGCGGAGTTTCCGCCGACGCTGGCCATCTTCAAGCACACCAACCCTTGCGGCGTGGGCCAGGGTGCGACTTTGCGTGAAGCATGGGAAAAGGCCCTGGCCACCGACCGGCAAGCTCCTTTTGGCGGCATCATCGCTGTCAATCGGACGCTGGATTTGCCCTGCGCCGAGGCGGTGGCGGACATTTTCAGCGAAGTGATCGTTGCTCCTGATTTTACGAAAGAGGCGTTGGCGCTACTGCAAAAGAAAAAGAATTTGCGTCTCATCAAGTCACTCCGACCCGGTAGTGAACCTGGTATGGAATTGCGTAGCGTTGGGGCCGCCTCGTGGCTGGCCCAAGAGCCGGACGTCAAGAATATGGAGTCCGCCGTCTGGCGCTTGGCCGCCAAACGGCCGCCGACCGAGGCGGAACGGCAGGCAATGATGTTCGGCTGGCTCATCGCCAAGCATGTCAAGTCGAATGCCATTGTGTTCACCGCGGCGGACCGGACGCTGGGCATTGGGGCGGGTCAAATGAGCCGCATGGACGCCGCCCGACTGGCCGTGGAGAAGGCCCGGCAGGCCGGACTTTCCTTGGAGGGCAGCGCGGTTTGTAGCGACGCGTTTTTCCCATTTGCGGACGGCTTGGTGGTCGCGGCCAAGGCTGGCTCGACCGCCGCCATCCAACCCGGAGGCTCAGTCAGGGACGAAGAAGTCATCGCGGCGGCGGATGAACACGGGATGGCCATGGCGTTCACGGGGGCGCGCCATTTCCGGCACTGAGAATTTCAGCGAAGCAGCCAATAGACCAAGGCAACTTGCCCCAGACAAAGAGATCCCAAGGCGATCCAAGTCAGCCACTCTCTAAGGGCTAAGGAAGATTGGCGCACAGCAGTGAGGCTGAAGCGGATTCTTACGGCACCCAAAGTAATGGTGTCCCCGTTGCGAAGAACGGCGCGCTGCGCCGGAACATCGTTGATGCTGAGTAATGCCTGCGGTTCCGTTTCCAACACCAATCCCTCCGCAAGCCAGTCAATCAGAAAATGGTGTTGCCAGACACCCGGCTCTTCCAGCAACAAATCCATCCCGGGCTCACGCCCGGCCCGGATGGGAAAATGGGTGGTCCGGAAAACTGTTCCTTTTCGAAGGCCGGAAAGTAGTTGAAGTTGGACCACGAGTTGGTGAACAGGACTTTAGTAAATCCCTCGGCGTCCGACCCAAATCATGTCTCCAGGATGGACCCAAAGATCCTTCTCTGGATGCTTGAGGGCATCAACACAATTCTCGAATTCAATTTTTTTGGTGCCGAAACGTGTGATTTGAACCTTCCTCTTGTTAGCGAAAGGCGTAAAGTCTCCAGCCGCTTGGATGGCGCCCAGAATAGTAATGGGGCCGGAGTACTGAATGCGCCCACCAGCTGTGCCCGTCACCTGGCCGCCGACATAAAAAAATCGCAGCAGCGGCAGAACCGTGACACTCAGATGAGTGTAATAGGACGGCACGTAGGCCGCGGTAATTTCTTTCTCCAATTGGCTGGGCGACTTTCCCGCAGCCGTGATGCGACCAATGTAAGGCATATTAATGGTGCCATCGTCATGAATGTCTTGTTCAATGGGGTCAAGTTTCTCCGTCGCCCCCGCAAGCTCCACTTTAATGCGGAAGCCAACCTGTAGAGGTTCTTGGCGGGTATCAAAATCGGGCTTTGAGGGAGGAGTGGAATTAGGAGGTTGATTCGTGTCAGTAACGCAGCCTGCCAGCATGGTCCAGAAGGCTAGCGAGCAAAGAAGACACAAATTTTGAAGGGTATTTATACGCAACAGTCTCATAATTAAAGCCGCATGTAATCGGCTGTCAGTACTTCGGTTTAATTTCAACGTTGGGCGTTTTGTTGTCATTACTGACTTGGACAACAGCCTCGTCTTTTTGTTGAGACTGATATTGATATTCGTAATAACCACTATAGTAGTAGTAGTTCTCGTCCTGACTCATGTTGATGTTGTTGAGCACAATCCCGATCAGGTTGCCGCCGACCTTAAGAACCATTTGCTTGGCCCTCAGCGTCATCGGCTGCGGATAGCGCCGGAACTGGACGACTTGAAGCACCATGTCCATTTCACTGGCCAGAATCGAGGCATCGCTAACTCCCAAAAGCGGAGGAGAATCAAAGAAAATGAATTCGTAACGTCGTTTGAGTTCCTGAATGGTCTCCTTCATTTGGGCTGAGCCAAGGATGCTCATTGAGCTACTGGGAAGTTTGCCGCTGGGGAGGAAATCCAAAGTTGGCAGTTTGGTCTTTTGAATCACCTCATCCATCGAGCGCTGCTTAAGCAGAAAATCGGTCAATCCCATGGTGTTGGTAGTATGCAGAATTTTGTGCAGCGTCGGGCGGCGCAAATCCGAATCCACTACCAAAGTCCGCTGGCCGTTTTGGGCGAAGATAGTGGCCAAGTTAAAGAGCGTAGTTGATTTACCCTCGCCCGCGCCGCCGCTCAGCACGGAAAGCGTGCTCCAGCCTTCGTTTTTGCGTGAGAAAAGTAGATTCGTGCGTAGCACACGATAAGCTTCGGCATGTGGGCTTTCCGCGCCCTCCTCCATGATGATTCCGACATTCTGCGGAATGACCCCCAAAACGGGAGCTTGCAAGGCACGCTCAACATCGTCAATGGTCTTGACGCTCGTATCCAAATACTCGATGAAAAAGGCCAAGCCGAGGCCAACGATTAAGCCAACGAAAACACCCAAAGGAATGATCAAAGTGCTCTTGGGGCTAACCGGAGATTTGGCCGCCCTGGCTGGATTGCAAACGATGACAACATTGTCATTTGGCTGCCCCTGCTCCACAATTTCACGATTCAGCATGCTCTTCAGCAGTTCGCAGTCCCTTCGCTTGCTTTCGACATCCGCTTTGTCATTGTAGTAGGGTCGGTTTCTCTGAGCTTCCTGATTCTTCTCCTCTGTGATTTTCTTTTCCTGCTGTTCAATAATTTGCAGGAATCCCCGGTCTTCCTCCACACGGGTGCGGATACCTGCCATCACGCCGTCAATTTTGTTCTGGTAATCCTTTTGCGCATCTTCGAGCAGTTTTTGACATGTTTGATACGTTTGATGTTCGACGCCATAAGTGTTTTTCGCTTCCACCATTCTAACCTTAGCTGTCTGTAGGCGTTGGGACAAGTCAACCAACTCGGGGTCCAATTGATGGGCGTAAGCTGTGGTCAACGCTTTCGGCAGTTGTTCAGCCGGCATGGCATTGAGCTTGTCCAGAATGTTACTGTAGTTCAGGTAATCCGCTTGGGCCAGAACTCTCTGATGAGCCCAATCTTCCAATGTTCTCGAAATAATGGTCAGGGACGCCTGACTTTCATCAAAAAGATCGGAAGTCATCAAATTCGTTCGATCCGTGTCCAGCTTGTTTTGCGCTGCCAACAAGGCGTTGGTCTCATCGCCGAGCTTTTCTTTCAGTGCGTTTATGCCTCGATACTTTGTTTCCGTCCACTGCTCCCGGCGGAACTGCCTATACGACTCGGCAACTTGGTTGGCGATTTTGGCAGCCAAATCAGCATCGGAATTCTTGACCGAAATCTCTATCAAACTGGTCATGCGAGTTTGCTCAACCACCACTCGGTGAGAGAGATAATCGAAGGCGTCGTCAATGGGCCATCGCGTGCCGCCATTTTGTTGGGCCAGTTTCTCTTCCAAGTTTAACTTAGTGATGACGTTGGTTAAAATGCGGTAGGACTCAATAATCCTGAACTCGGTCGTTAGGAAATAGGGATCCGTCCCCATAAACGAGGCGTGTTCTCCCATGACAGAAACTTCAGGGTCGTCCTTCTGCACTTTGATCTGCACCGTGCTGGAATACTGTTTCGGCAACCATATGGTCAAAAGTGTGCTGGTCATCACACAGAGCAGAAAGACCACAAGAATTAGACTGCGGCGCAAACGGATGACGCGCCAATAGTCTAGAAAATGCAGTTTAAGATCTTGTGTTTCGTTTGTCGTTACAGCGTCCATATACTATAAAAAAAGAAGGCTAGATCGTACTTCGGATACGTTCCAGCCTTCTTTGCCAAAGGTCAATTTATTTCCTGAGTTATCTTGCGCTCAATAGGTCGCCCGCAGACCTAGATACATGAAATCGCGCGTGTAAGCACGGTCAGGCAAGTCTGATTTCAACCGATTAAAATTGTACCCTGTTTCGGCGGAAAGCATGGGAGTAAACTTATACGAGAAATTGACTTGGAGGACGAAAAATTGGTCCATTTTGTCATTGTAACTCGGGCCGCCTCCAACAAATGTTGAAAGTTGAGCCTGTCCCATGACGGATGCGGTCAGCTTATCAGTGAGTTGGTGGCTGTCGGACAAGTAAATGGCCGTTGATTCCTCATCCAACACGGGAACCGTTCCACCGCTGGCCAAGTCGCCGCCCGTGCCCACAACGTCGGTCGAATTATGGATATGTTTCACGCCGATTTGAGCAGTGCAACCCTGCTGGTAAACATCGGTCAAGCTGGCATCGACATAAGGCGATACCCGGCTGGTCGGGGCGTTATTTCCCAATCCATCTACGTTTTTGTAATAGTCGACGTATTCCGCACCCACCCGCAACCCACCATTCAACGCGTCGCTAAATTTATCATCCCCACCAATAAAGATAAAGTGGGAATAAGAATCGCGGACATCACTGTGGTCTCCCTTGAAAACTGCCGCCCCGGCATTTGCTGGAGCCAAATAGGGGGAAGCACCTCCATACGGGTAATTGATGTACTCACTGCTGGTGTAAGAAGTATCCCCGAATTGATAACCAAAAAGTATGGACGTGGTTTCCGTGAAATTCCAACGCAAGTCCAAAGTGACTAACTCCTCAATGCGGTTTAAAAGCGCCGAACGGCTTGGCTCTGTTGGATACAAAGATTGCGCACCCGTGAAAGGAAAGCCAATGACAGACTTTGCCGTCTGCGGATAATCATACAAAGTAGTGGTGGAGCCCAAATCGAGGCTGAGTTCTTTCGTGATTTTGTCGTTGAAATTCACCACACCCGCATTACGAATGTTGTTGCCTTCGACTCGCAAAGGTGAAGAAATCACGGAAGGATCAATAACCGTCGGTTCCTGAGCGACCACAAATGAATCGCTGACCGAGAGTTTATACTGAGGACTGAACTCGCGCGTAAGCCCGAGATTGAGCTGATGGCTTTGGTCAAGGTCGCTCTTGTTCTCGTACCAGCGTACGTCATAAACATAAGTGGCGAACTCCGAGGTGCCCTCGGCCGCATGGTTCCACCCAAAGGATGGGATGGCTTCGGTGCCCCAACTTTGCAACCGGGGGTGTATTGGACCGCTGGGCCCCACAATGGTGGCGGGCTGGGTCAAGTAGTTGTCGTCATAGAACCCACGCACCGTGGCCGCGACCGACCAGTCCTTCGTAGGCGGGGCAGCCAGATCCTGAGCTTGAACTGAGGCCGCACTCAAAGCAGCCAATCCAACAGCAGCAATAACTTTATTCATAAGATATATTTATCATGTCCCTCGTTGCACACAATTTCTCACACAACTTCTACGGAGTTACGTTCAACAATGACGAGTTTTACGGGTACAGTGCAATTTTGTCAAAAGAAAATTTAAGCTTTTTTTTGAACGTTTTGGCATAATCCTCATGGCTGGTTCCGCCAGCGGGCTTGATCGCTGACCAACAATTGGTCGGGCAGGAAGTGCGAGGGAGCCTTAGTGAGGGGGAATCCCGAGGGCACTTCACCATGAGATTCACATTCAAAAATGAAATGACCCCAACTCTTGGGCTCGCGCATCATTTGCGACAAGAACCGGGAGTTTGTTGTCTTCTGTGTCAAGAAGACCGCCTTGATCGGTTTCAAACTGTTGAATAGATAGAACTGCTGGTCGTCATCCAGCGGCAGCCACCCGCATGAACGATCCCCGTACCAGGCGACAGCCCCGGGTATGTCGCTGGCTATAAACTCGTCCGACCGCATGAGCCCAGCTACCCTCTGGATATGCAGCGGCGAATAGGGCGAATGGACATCCCCGGTGGCCCCGGCCATCATCGACATCAGCAACGGGGCGGAGCAAAGCAGAATAAAGCCCCCGACCACTGCGCCTTTTGCGTTCATCGCGATCAAATGCATCTGATCCAGCAGTGTATAAAACAAGGCCACCCCATAGACAAAGATCAAAGGCGCCAGCAAGGAAAGGAGATTCTCAGAATTCACTATCGGTGAATCGGTGGTTAGGTGGGTTTGCCCTGCCGCCTGCACCACGAAAAGCACCGCCAGGGAGCCGGCCAGAAAGACTCTTATCCGGCCCAAAGCCGGTTTGCGAAACGGGACGCACAGCCCCACGAGGAAAAAGGCGGACACCCAACTCCCACCCAACCGGGGCAAATCATTACGCCAAATGTCCCGGGCGTTACCCACAAACTTGTCCATCAAGTCCAGTGGCCCCACCCGGCGGAAGCCGCCTGATGGATCAAAGGAGCGCTCCAAAGCGTCCTCCGGAAAAGGAGGGATCCCTTCCAGAACCCCGTAACTGGCTGTGCCACAGGGCGCGCCGCTCACAACCACATTCCGTGCGATCCAGGGCCCAAGGACCACTAAAAAAGCCGCCGCAGCCGCCCCCACAAGTTTGCCGCGGTTGCGCGGCGCAACCCACACGATGAAAAGCAGTACGGGAACGATCATCCAGGCGAAGGCGTATCTGCTTAACCCCCCCACCCCGATACAGGCCCCAACGCACACGGCCAGCGCCAACGAACCAAATCCTTCGCTCTGTTTTAGTTCTCGCTCTTGCAAACGGACCAGGGCGAGCACGGCTGCCAGTAAAACGACCATCAACCACATGGTCGACAAGCCAGAGAGAGAGAATTTCCAAAAAAGGTCTGACCCGGCCAATAGCGCGGCCGAGACCCAAGCCACCCTCAGATCAAACAACCTCCGCGCGATGCAAAAGAGCAGAAAAACAGCCGCAAAGAGGAGCCCTTGGTTGAATATGCTGATCCATCGATCCGGCGCAAAATACCAAGCCTGATTTTGGTTGGCTACGTAGTCGAATGGCAAGACATACATCAGCCCAGCTAATAATACCGCATAGGCTGGCGGCGTGGCCAGGTCCGGCACCGGCCGATTCAGCACGTCCGCAGCCTGCCCTGGCGGCGCCTGCTTGCGCAATAGATAGATGGAAAGCGGACGGACGGTTTCGGTTGTATAACCTTTGCCTCGCGCAAGATTGCGGGCCAATTGGGCGGTTTCCATCGCTTCCTCGTTGGAAAAACACTGAGCGGGGTAGGCCAAGGCATCCACCAGCGCGGCCAGGGCGATGAAACCCAGGATGGCTGCCGTCACTTTGAGCACCTTGGCGCCGCCCCCTTCTTCCCAATGATAAATCCAATCGTGGAGCGGCACTTAGATGCCCTCCAAATGGTAGAGGTGCAATTTGCGGTGCAACGTGCGCCGGCTCATGCCAAGTTTCTGGGCCGCTTCGGTCCGGTTGCCGCCGCATTCCTTGAGAGCGCGGAGTATCAACTGTTTCTCCGCCTCAGCCACCGTCAAATCCGGCTGCGCGAGCAAGCGGGCTGGGCCGCCCCCGGAAGAGGCGGTTCGCAGAGCCGCGGGCAAATCGCGCAGCCCAATTTTCTCTCCCCGTGACAGCACCACGGCGTGTTCGATGGCGGTGCGCAATTCACGCACGTTGCCCGGCCAGGCATAATTCATTAACGCTTCGAGTGCTTCCGGGGTGAAATCGTTCACCTTTTTATCATTCTCCGCGGCAAATTCCTTCAGAAAGACCCGGGCCAGCAAGGGAACGTCACCTGTTCTCTGCCGCAACGGCGGCAGCACAATCGGCATCACCGAGAGCCGGAAAAAGAGGTCCTCGCGAAATTTCCCTTCCTTGACTTGCTCTTCCAGGCTTCTGTTCGTGGCCGCGATCAGCCGCACATCCGCCGTCAGCGTTTTGTTGGAGCCGACCCTCTCGTAGCTGCGTTCACCCAAGAAACGAAGCAACTTGACCTGCACTGAGGCGTCAATCTCCCCAATTTCGTCCAAAAAGAGTGTTCCGCCTTGGGCCTGCTCGAAACGCCCGATTCTTTTCTCATGGGCGCCGGTGAAAGCTCCTTTTTCGTGTCCGAACAATTCGCTTTCGAGCAAAGTGGGCGAAAGAGCTGCGCAATGGACGGTGACCAGGGGGCCTTGGGCACGGGGACTTAATTGATGCAACGCTTTGGCAATCAATTCTTTGCCGGTACCGCTTTCGCCTAGAAGCAAGACCGTCGTACGCGCAGGCGCCACCTGGCGCACCATATCCAGCACCTCCTGCATGACCAGCGATTCCCCAATGATATTATCGAGGCCGAACTTGCTGTGCAACTGCTGGCGCAGCGACACGTTTTCCACTTCCAGTTGCTTCTGGCGCAATGCGCGCGCGATCTTCAACTCCAACTCGTCAATTTGCAACCGCCCTTTGGCAATGTAATCGTCGGCCCGATGTTTGATAATCGCGTCCACAGCAAACTCCTCCGAACCGTAGGCGGTCATCAGGATGCAAACAGGCGGCCGCGGCAAGGACTTGGCCCGGGCGATGAGCTTGAGGCCGTCCTCCTGCGGCAGTCGGAAATCCGTCAATAATACGGCAAAGTCCTGCTCTTCCAGCAGGCTCGAGGCCGCCGTGGCGTCCTCGGCCACCCAGACCTCGTAATGGTCCTCCAGCGCGGCCCGCAACCCGTCGCGCGTCGGTTTCTCGTCATCCACTATGAGCAGCATCGGTTTGGTTTTCGTCTCGGAGTTCATGGGATGGATTCTCGTTCTTGGTGGCCGACAGCAACTTAGGCTGCCGCTCGTGCATGGGCAATCGGATGCGAAAAGAGGTTCCTTGCCCGACGCGGCTCTCTAATTGGATATGCCCGCCGTGCTGGCGCACGATGCGTTGCACAATCATTAAACCGAGCCCGGTCCCTTTTTTCTTCGTCGTGTAAAATGGTTCAAATATATGGTTGAGTTTGTCTTGCGCGATACCGCCCCCGGTGTCGGATATATCCACCCACACCCAATCGCCCGCGCTGCCGGACTGGATGGTCAAAACCCCGCCGGTGGTCATGGATTGCATGGCGTTTTTGATCAAGTTGACCAGCACCTGCTTCATCTGCCCGGCATCCAACGGCGCCAGAGGCAAACGACGCGCCAGCTTTTCCTTCAAATGCAGACCGCGATTCTCCAATTCCGGTCGGAGCAATTCCACCGTTTGCTGCACCACATCATTGAGGGAAGCAGGCGACAAATGCGGCGGGGACGGCCGGATGGCTTGCAAAAACTGCGTCACAATGTAATCCAGCCGGGAAATTTCGCCTTTGGCCACGTCCAGGTAATGCTCCAGCTTTTGCGCGATTTCCATCACCTCGGCGTCGCTTCTCGGCTCACGGCGGGCAAATCGCCGCGTCTCGGCCCGCACCGCCGGATGGCGCAGTTTCCTGACTTCCTTGCTCAACAATTGCAGGTGAATATTCAACGCATTAAGCGGATTCCCAATCTCATGCGCCACACTGGCCGCCAGCAGGGTCAAGGAATGAATCCGCTCACTTTCAATCGCCTCGAACGTCTGCTGGCGCGCTTCCGTCGCGTCATGCAAAATCAGCGCCAGGCCCGAGCCGCCCTTGATCTCGCCGTCCACCGGCGCGGCGTAAACGCGCAAAAAGCGGGGGCGTGGATACGATATTTCAAATTCATGCCGCGTGATCCTTTGCCGACCGTTGGGGCCGGGCGCGCTGAGACTTTCCCAATCCAACTCCGGCAGAAGCTCGGAAAGCGGACGTCCCTCCGCTGACTCCTCGTTCAAATTGAGCAGGCGACTCACCGCCTGATTCAGATAGATAATCCGGCCATTCTCGTCTACCACCAGCACTCCGTCCTCGATGGCATTAAAGAGCGTTTCCAAGAACTGGCGTTCCCGCGCCAGGCGTTGGACGACCGTTTGCAGCCCTTCGGTATCCATGCGTCCCAACCGGGAAAGAACACGATCAACAAAGCTCGATTTACCCGCCGCCATATAAGTCTAGTGTAATGTTTCAGCAGAACCTCTACACAAACCCCTCTCCCTGCCCTCCCCGCAAGGCTGGGATGGGGTGGCCGCAGGCCGGGAGAGGGGTTTGCTGTCGAACCGTCTCTGTAAAAGCTTCCTTGTCACACCAAATCAAAAACACGCTCCATCCCATAATGTGCCATTTTGACACACCTATCGCAAGCGATGCAATGCAAATCAGAAAGCGGCGACCGGTGACGACGCGCCGCAGTCGGGCAAGTCGAGAAGCAGTTGTGTCACCAGCCAGCTACAGCGAGGCTGCTCAAATAACTCCATTATCTTTGTAGCGCCATCGTACTCCTCCGTCAATGAAGATGAGCGCGAAAAAACTGGCTGTTCATATTTGAGGTCGCGTTGGCAAAATAGTTCGTGCCTCCGACCAGAAGAACTGTGCTGAGTATCTGCCAGTGCGTCAGATCAATCGAAGACTCGATGTCAACCGCCAAGCCAGGAAGGCCAGTGATGCCAAACCCAAATTGGCCGGGGCTGAGGCCGGGCGGCTGCACATCGGGAGCGGGAACGGTAGAGGCGGGGTATCCTTTTCGAATGGTTTCGTTATCGTAGTCCGCCACGTAGGCATTGGTCGCGGCATCGAGAGCCACGCCGGCCGGATTATCAAACCGCGCAGCCAGCCCGGTGCCGTCCGCGCTGCCGTAGTTGAGCGCCAACCCAGCGAGGGTGGAGACGACTCCTTGCGGGTTCACTTCGCGGATGGTCTTGCTGCCTGAGTCCGTCACAAAAACATTCCCCGCGACATCCACAGCCAGCCCGCCGAGATCGTTAAACCGCGCAGCGCTGCCTGTTCCGTCCGCGTGGCCTTGCACGCCTGGACTGCCGGCCAGGGTGCTCACGGTCCCGTCCGGCGTGATTTTGCGAATCGTGTAGTTGAAGGCATCCGCCACATAAATATTGCTGGCGGTGTCCAAGGCGATGCCAAAAGGAAAATTAAACCGGGCCGCGCCACCAATCCCATCATTGGTCCCCGGGCTTCCAGCCAGCCCGGCCCACGTGGACACGACGCCCGCCGGCGTGACCTTTCGGATTGTGTCATTGCCTGAGTCCGCCACATAGATATTGCCCGAATTATCCACCGCTACAGCCGAGGGACCCCAAAACTGGGCGGCCCCATTGGATCCGTCCGCACTGCCGTATTTGTCTGGTTGTCCAGCCAATGTGGTCACCATCCAATTGGTTCCTACTGGCGTCATTTTCCGGATAGTTTCGTTGGCGGAGTCCGCCACATAGATGTTGCTCGCGCCGTCCACCGCCAAGCCAGACGGACTCATTCCGACGTCGCTGCCAAAGCGCGCGCTGCTACCCAACCCATCATTGGTGCCGAAGCTGCCCGCCAGCCCCGCCAGCGTCGTCACCGCCCCCAATGGCGTCACTTTCCGAACCGTAAAATTGCCTCCGTCGGCCACATAAACATTGCCCGCGCTGTCCACCGCGACTCCCGCAGGAAGATAAAATTGCGCGGCACTTGCTGTTCCATCATTGGTGCCTCGTTGTCCCACGCTCCCGCAAAGCGTGGTAAAAGTATAAGGTGTGGAAAGATTGGTCTGCCCGAAGGAGACGCATGACAGGCTGACCAGCAACAACGAAACACCAGTCAGCCGGCTAATTAGCCAATGGCTCATCATTTTGTTCTGGCGCGGTAACCGCCAAATCACAGCGTTTGTAAGAAACAAGGCTTGCTTTGTCAAGGTTTTTTGTCTGGTTTCAGCCACGCAGAAGGCGCTCTTTTGCTGCTCCGGAAGGCACTCGGCGATTGGTCGTGTACTTGCCCGCGCCTTTTTAAATCGCTTCAAGGAGGTCTTGGGTCGGTCGGGCTTAAACTTAAATGGGTCTCTTCTTGATCTTCGCATCTCATTTCGTTGGATCATTCCGCCACCAAAGCGAGTTCCGTATGAGCGTCCACTGTGAAATTCATTTGTCTTCTCTGCGCGACTCCTTTCTCCTCCACGACGTTGTTTGCCACTTTCACGGTCCACCGGCGAATTAGCTGGAAAACAAGGTATCCCAACACAAAGTGAATGTTATAGTTGCAAGTTCGTCAAAGTGTGGAAGGGTAGAATGGTTGGAGCGCTCCTGCCGTCGCTTCGCGTTGGCGCAGCCAGCCAGGCGCCAGTGTAATTGAGGCGGGAGAAGTCCGCCGCCGTTGACGCATTGGCGAGACGGGAAAGGAATGTCCTTTGAAATATAGGGAATGGAATTTGGATGATGGGATGTCGCAGGGAATATTTCCCTGGATGGCTGGAATTACCCCCGCCAGGCCCCAAAAGAATTCAACCACTTCAGTTAAAATCGAATGAATTCTGAAATAAGTTGTTGGCGGGCGAAAGGCACACGAAATCACGCAAGCCGTTGATCTCCACGATTGTCGTAGTTATTTTCACACTTTATTTATATCTTGTTGACTACAGGCCCTCGATAGATGCAGCGCGCCGTGCAGGTCTCGGCCACCACGATCTCTGTCAGCAATGGCAGCCGCGGTTGAAGCTGTCCCCAAATCCATAGCGCGATGTTTTCGCTGGTGGGATTTTCCAGGCCGGGGATCTGATTCAAATAAAAATGATCCAGCCTCTCCCAAATTGGACGGAAGGCTTCGCTCATATCGGCATAATCCATCACCCAGCCCAAGGCGGCATCGCACGGACCTTCGACGGCCACTTCCACTTTGAAGCTGTGGCCGTGTAACCGGCGGCATTTATGCGACTCCGGCAGGTGCGGCAACAAATGGGCCGCCTCAAATTGAAATGTCTTCCGCAATTCCATGCTCAATTATTTCTTTTCCCACTCGACCCATGTGACCAAATCTCCCAAGAGCGGACGCCCGTCATGACGCCAGCCCAACGGCGGATGCTGCATTTGGCCCAGCGGGCAGATTCTTTTGGCGCCCCAACGGGCCAGCCGCCGCGCCAGGTCGGATGTTTGCGCCGGGGCGCAAGCCACGCCCACAGTGGATATTTTGTCTCGCACCAATTCGGCGCCTTGCAAGGCCTGGGCCAACTCCGACACCACCTTGACATAGATGAACCTGTTTTGACAGGAAATTTGGAAATGCGGATCGCTTTCTAAAATGACCGTCCAGGCCGTGGATAGCTGGCTGGCCCACATCCGGGTATCAGGCGAGTGAGTCGCGCGCACTTCGTAAAAGGCGCGCCGGGTTGCAATCGCCGCCCCCTCGCCGACGCTCAACGCACCGCGCGGATGAGTCTTCTCCCGCGCTTCCAATTTTGCGGCCAGAGAATTGGCGAACTCCTCACCGGCCCCGGCGAAGCTTTCTTCTACATAAAGGACGTGCGGCGAAAGGCAGCCGCGCTGGTTCCACGCCGTCACGTCTACCGCCGCCTTTTCCGCCACGTCGTGAGCGTTGCGCTCCAGCGCCTCTTTGGTGATATAGCCAAAACTGACTTTTGCGCCGTGGCCAATCAACCGCGTCGCAGGGGGCAGCTTCTGCCAGATGGCCGCCAATGTTTCGTCGCTGCCGGTAATGACGACGCAATCGGCTTCCGCAAACAACGCCGATTCCAAATTCGCCGAACCGCCTTTCCACGAGGCGATCTCCAGGCACGCGCCCAATTTGTGATCCGCTTCATAGATCGAATGCGCAAACATCCTAGGCACCAGCGATTGGCTCGAAGCGCATTTGATGAACTGGGCCGAACGCGCCAGCAAACCCAGCACCATCTCCATGAGCGCGGGGATCGGGATGTTGCCGGGCGCGATGTGGGCCAGCAATCGGGGGCCGAAGGCCATGGCGGTGCGCGACGTTTTGCCGTCGTCCTCGTGGTGGAAAAAATCGTCCAGCCGTTGCGTATGACCCAGTTCTTGCAGGAGCAAGGACTCCAGATTATCTGTCGTCAATTGTTGGAAGAACTGGTCCAAACCGGACGCCAGCACCTCGGCGGAAAAACCCGTCGCTTCCGGGCTGGCTTTCAGCAACGCCTGGCGGAAGGGGAAATCAGCCGAGAGCCACTCCCGACCGAGCCGGTCCAAAACGCGGATAATGCTATCGGTCGTGCGCCCTTCCAAAAACTGCTGGCCGTTACGCTTGAGAGTCTGGCATGCCTCGATAATGAGCCCGGCCGTTAATTCTGCCTCCGCCGGCAAATCGGCCAAAAAATAGTTCGGTAAATTGCTGGGTAACATCGCGGTTTCGGTTTATGCCCTCGGCATGAGCGAGCATCCGCGCGGCTCGGCTGAGGTCGCTCGTCCGAGCAACTCGAAACCGTCGCCTCGACGCACCGCCAAGTCCTCCGTTTGCACAGCCATAACCGACCCGATATTCGCCAGATCGAATACCCGAAGCAATCCTGTTTCAGCTTCGGCCGTTTCCGCGCCGGTTTCGGGGGAGATGACGCAGGCGCGCGCCCAGGGCGGAAAGCGAAGCACTCCGGCGGCGCTGGCGTAAGCCTGCGAACTCAATTCGCTCATGCCGTATTCGGTCAGAACTTGGGTGGGGGATACACCCAGGAGTTTGTAAAGCATCTGTCTCAATTGCGCTCTAGGCACCACGCGCGTCCGGCCCTTGTATCCACCTGTTTCCATCACTTGCGAACCCTTGGGCAGCGTGAACCGCTTGCCCGCCGAATGCAAATGGTCCAGCAAAAACACGAACGAGAAAGCCGTTCCGAGCACGCCAATAGGCGTGTTTTCACCAACCGCTTCCCGCACCACAGACAGGGTTTGCTCTATGTCCAAACCCCAAGCGCCATCCGATTCAATGCGGCCCGTGAACTGGGAATCAGGCGTGCCAAAGTGGCGGCGCACGGTCGCGAACATGTGGACAAGCGAGGAATGAGGGGCCATTTCCGGAGTCAAGAATAACAACTTCATCGGCGGCGGTTGCGAGGCAAAAAAGTGGAGCTGAAACCAGGGTGACAAAGAAGCTTCATAGATCGAGAGCGATTGGATATTGTGGAAATGGCGGCTGGGTATCTGCCCGGTCGTGCCACTGGAATGGAAGATGCGCGTGCGGTCCCCGGTGGGAATGCTGGAAACCTCGAATTCTTTGAATGCGCCAGTTGGGACGGCCGGAATTTCGCGCCAATCCTTCACCGCCCCGACCTTTCTCCGTTCACACAATGCCCGATAAATGGGCACGTTTTCGCGTTGAAACGCGAATAACTCCAGCGCCAGGCGGTTGAATTCTTCCTCCGTCACCGGATTTTCCGGTGCGAGTCCTCGGCTTATCATCAAGCGCACCTGCGCGCATAAAAGCTCCACGGAAAGCACCTCGACAACATAAGCCCCTGTTCGCCATGGCGTAAAGACGTTGATTTCTTGCCTTTTCGCAAAAGGATGGCATGGTTAAAGCTCGGTTGCTCCAAAAGGAAGTATGTGTATTTTATTGCGGTTGACTGTTGGGGGCCAGTTGAGCCGCGCGTTTTGGGTAATATCTAGTTTGGTCTGTTTTGCCTGCGGAGCTTTGGCCCAATCGGCGGTCAACTTCGTCAATAACCGCACTAATTGGTCGATCAACCAAGCGGGTCTTTCCACGGGCAACATCAGCGGAAACGTTCTCCACGGCACCGACGGGAACGGCAACGAGGCAGTCACCGCCTGGTATAACAGCCCTGTGTTCATAAACGGTTTTGTCGCCACTTTCACCTACCAGGACGTCGGTGGCTCTCCCGGCAACAATGCGGATGGCCTTTCTTTCTGCCTGCAAAGAGCCGTCCCCACCTACCTTGGCGCGGGAGGCGGCAGCCTTGGCATCAGCGGACTCAGCCCCAGCGCCGATTTTGAACTTAATCTTTACAATCCCAATGGGATTGGAATTCTCTACCATACAAATGGCGCCAATGGCGGCTATCAAACCACTGGCGCCGTCAATGTCTCCAGCGGGGATCCGATTAATTTCACGATCGAATACACCGCCGGCGGAGCGGCGCAGGAAACGCTGGTTGATGCTGTCACGCAAGCCAGTTACACGACCAACTTTAACATAGGCGATATTACCAAGCTGCTGGGAAGCAACTATGCCTACATTGGATTTAGCTCCGCCGACGGCGGGGTCGCTTCCGTGCAGACCGTCAGTAATTTTCTGTTTCTAGGCGGATCAAATAACTTCACAGTGGCTGTAGTGACGAATCTGCCTGCCAGTGAAATTCAGCCCTCGGCAGCCACGTTCAACGGGCAGGTGCTTACCAACGGCGGCATCACGCCGTCAATCACGCTCTTCTATGGCCCGGCGAATGGAGGGAGCAATGCTGCGAGTTGGTCCAACAGCGTTGCATTGGGTTTGGAGAACGGGACATTTGGCCAAGTGGTCACCGACTTGTCTCCTTCCAGCACATATTATTACACCATTGAGGCAGTCAATTATGCCGGGACCTCTTGGGCCAGCCCGCCGGCGATATTCAGCACTCCAAAGGCGTCGCTGTCGCGCGTCACCAACTTGGCCCCTGCTAATGTCACCGCAAGCAGCGCAACCTTGGCGGCTGACGTTGTTTCCACAGGTGGCATCACGCCGGTTGTCACGATTTATTACGGGATTACCGACGGCCGAACCAACGCCACGCAATGGGCCTCCAGCATCAGCCTTGGGCCGGAAAATGGCGCAGCCTCGGTCACCGTACCTAACTTGTCCTCCAACACGACTTACTTCTTCACAGCCAAGGCCAGCAACAGTCAAGGCGTGGCCTGGTCGGCATCCTCTTTTTCGTTCACCACCCTGGCGACCAATCCTGCTTCGATATTGACGGCGATGCTTACGTACCACAACGACAACACGCGCGCCGGCGTCAACACTAATGAGATGCTGCTCACGCTGGCCAACGTCAATACAAATACGTTCGGTCAATTGTTCAATTACGCGGTGGACGGATTCGTCTTTGCGCAACCTCTGGTTATGACGAATGTCATCATCCCTGGCAAGGGGTTGCACAATGTTGTGTACGTGGCGACGGAGAATGACAGTGTCTATGCGTTTGACGCCGATAGCAACGAAGGACCTAACGTCAACCCACTGTGGCAGTCCAGTTTTCTCAACCCGGCGGCAGGCGTGACAACGGTGCCTAGCAGCGCGGTTGGCTCTAGCGATATTACGCCGACCGTCGGCATCACCAGCACGCCGGTCATTGATCCGGTCACGCGAACGATCTACGTCGAAGTCAAGACGCAGGAACCAGGCTCGGTTTATGTGCATCGGTTGCACGCACTGGACATCACGACCGGACTGGAACGGACCAATTTCAGCAGCCCGGTCGTGATCCAATGCACCAATTATCCCGGCGCGGGCAGCGGCGATAATGATGGCAAGAATCCGCCTCATATCCTGTGGAATCCGTTGCGCCTCCTCAATCGGCCTGCGGCCACTTTGCTCAATGGCGCGGTCTACCTGTCATACGCTTCGCATGGTGACAACACTCCTTATCACGGCTGGCTCTTTGCCTACAACGCCACCAACCTCTCCCTGTCACCCAGCGTCTATAATGCCACTCCCAATGGCGGTGAGGGCGGTTTCTGGGAAGGCGGCGGCGGCCCCTCGGTGGATGCGCAAGGCAACATGTATCTGCAAACCGGCAACGGCACTTTCGATCAGATCACCAATATCACCACTACGAACAACTATTCGATGTGCCTGCTCAAATTCACCACCACCAATGGCATCCAGATGGTGGATTTTTTCAGCCCTTCCAACGCCGTCACTTTAAGCGGCGAGGACGAGGACCTCGGCGCCAGCGCCCCGCTTATTTTGCCGGATTCGGCGGGCAGCGTGGCTCATCCTCACTTGGTTGTGGGCGGTGGAAAGACCTCGCCGATTTACTTGGTGGACAGGGACAACATGGGACGTTGGAATGCCGGCAACGACAGCCAAATCGTGCAGCAATTCAATGGCGGCCCGGGCGGGGACCGGGACATCACGCCAGCCTTCTACAATAACACGCTCTATATTGTTGACGCCAACTCCAAAATCGGCGCCTACAAAATCACCAACGCCTTGTTCAATACGACGCCCGTGGAAACGCCCGACACTTATGCCAACAAGGGCGGAGTCACCGCCTGTCTTTCGGTCAACGGCTCCAGCAACGCCATCGTGTGGGCCGTTTACAATGCCGGCGGCGAAACGCCGACGACTCCCTGCGTGCTGCGGGCTTACAATGCCACCAATCTTGCGCAGGAGCTTTATACCAGCGAGCAAATCGCGGCGCGCGATTCCGCGGGCGATGCTGTCAAATTTACGGTGCCGACGATTGCCAACGGCAAGGTTTACGTCGGAGCGCAATATACTCTAACAGTCTACGGGCTGGGCGCGTTCCTGCCGATGCCCTCTGTCCAGCCTGACGGCGGCTATTTCAACAACCAGGTGACGGTGAGTTTTTCCGACACCACAGCGAGCGCTGTATTTTATTATACCTTGGATGGAACCACCCCGACGATCAATTCCACGCGCTACACCGCTCCATTTGCCTTGAGCAATACTGCCACGGTGCAAGTGATCGCCAGCGCGGCAGGATCGGTCAGCGGCGTGACCAGCGCAGGCTTCATCAACAGCGCGGCGGCCGGCCACGGCCTGGGCTTGATGGGCGCTTATTACTCCAATCAACTGGGCACTTTCTTACCGCCGCCCGCGCTGGTGCGGACCGACGCCGTCGTCAATTTCAATTGGAACGGGGCCGCCCCGGACCCAACCATTAGCGCGACCAATTTTTGCGTTCGCTGGACCGGTTGCGTGCAACCGCAATACACCGAAACGTATACATTTTACACGCTCAGCGACGCCGGGGCGCGCCTCTGGATCAATGGCCAATTGCTCATCAACGCCTGGAGCAATCAACCACCCACGACGCGGAGCGCCACGATCCCCATGCTCGCGCAGCAGATTTATAATATCCAGATGGATTATTATTACCAGAACACCGGCGATTCGGTCACGCAATTGTCCTGGAGCAGCCCGTCCACGCCCTTTGGTGCCGTGCCGCAATCCCAGCTTTACCCGGTCTCCAACCCGCCGCCCGTCGTAGTATTGACTGCGCCCTCCAATGGCGCCGCCATGACCGCCGCCGCCAGCGTCACGCTCGTCGCGGCGGCGGCGGCGCAATCCAACGCCGTCACCCAGGTGGCCTTTTATGTCAACGGCCAATGGCTCGGCGCCATGACCAACCCGCCCTACGCCTTGACCGATACAGGTCTCCCAGCCGGCAGTTATGTCCTGACAGCCGTCGCCACGGACACCACCGGATTGATGGCCACCTCCACACCAGTCAACATTACGGTCAACGCCGGCAGCGGACTTCCTTACGGCTTGACCAATGTGGCGTCCGCTCCGGCCTTTTACAACCTGCCGCCCGTCTTCACCGGATTGTTGCCGGCGCAATTATCGTTGACAGGCGTCTTCGCCAACACTCCCGCCATGGCCCCCGCCGCCGGCCTGATTCCTTACGCGCCCAACGTCCCGTTGTGGTCCGATAACGCACAAAAGGTGCGCTATTTCTCAGTGCCCAACACTGGCGCGCCTTCCTCGCCGGCCGAACAGATCAGCTACGCGCCGACCGGCACGTGGTTCTTTCCGGCTGGCACAGTCTTCGTCAAGACCTTTGAATTGCAGACCAATCAGAGCGA
>Ga0206819_10099_pt1 | contig 32525 bp, 32 predicted proteins | sample Alteio_BWOrgCont_87_FD_152855 | JGI IMG/M metagenome (GOLD analysis project Ga0206819, IMG submission 152855) | Enriched cells from forest soil in Barre Woods Harvard Forest LTER site, Petersham, Massachusetts, United States -... | ecosystem: Environmental > Terrestrial > Soil > Temperate forest >... | reverse complement strand
CACAACGAAGGCTGAGTGACTAATATGCACCGAAAAACACATCGCCGAAAATCGGGAAATCTGTTCATTGTCATCGCATTGATCGTTTGCTTCGTCGTCATGCCACTGCTAATGGTGGTGGGTCAGTTCGGTCTGTACTCGGTTGACAGATCGCGAATCCAAAACACTGTGGAGGCGGCCGGGCTTCTGGCGGCAAACGATCTTTCGAAAATAGTGATTAACGACCCATACTTCGGCTATGTGTCACTCAGCAACTATGCGCCGATCGGCAAGGGCACTTGTGCTCCGGACGGGGAGCCCTTGCCGGTCGCGGGCATCAATACATTGATCGGAACGCTGCGGCAAAACACTTTGTTAGCATCTGCTCTCGACAATGAAACGATCAATTCTCTTGCGGAAACCGATCGGCGCTATCTGGCTGTAACTATCAACGACCTGAACAAGACGTTGAAAAATGCCGTGGGCGAAGCTCGCAGACAAAGACTCGATGACATCAATGGTGACAAGGTGGACACCGTTTCGGACGTAAAATCGTTTCTAGCAAATCATTTGCCACCAAATGTTCGAGTCGAATCTGTGCGCCTGACGACGGGATGGCTGAAAGACGGAGGCAGCACTACAATCGATGCTCCCCGTGACATTCGGCTCGGACAGATAAAGCCTACCGACATCCAAATTGGAAAGTACAAGCCTTTTATTGACCTGCCGGTAGAAGGACGTTCTTTTAACTTCGCCGGCGTAGGAAGTGCCTCCGCCCTGGTGTCACCATCCAAGTTTCGCGAAGACGACGGTCGGCATATCTGCTCGATCGTAAAAATCGATTGCGTGTTGCTGCTGAACAACAAAACTTTCATGCCGTTCGGCAGCGACGCGCTCTCGAAAATTCAATGCGTCGCGTGCTGCGAGCCATATTCTCAAGAAGAGTCCGGCGCCGGTCCGGTTATGACCGTTAGATGTTCCGGAAGCTCCGTGCCGTCTCTGCAATCCTTTCAAGACTGCCTCAATCCGGGAAACTTCCACGATTCGATGGTGGCAACATATGATGTCGCCGCCGGCGACTATCCTCTTGATCGCCAGGCTCGCTTGCGCCGCCTGAGGCCGGAAGAGCCTCCCACGACGGCACAGCAATTTGCAGAACACATCTATTACTGGTTAAGAAGCGGGCATACCAGACCACGGCTCGATGCAGTCTTAACGATGCTGAGCGAAAACCATAACTTCATACCCGGCAACATCTATGTCTTCGAATTCGCCAAGTATGGCACCATCAATCAGCGCGTTCTGGCCAAGGATCCTTTTCCTGTAGGCGTAACCGCAGACTGCCAGTATTCAACCATCGCTGACACCAGGGTCAGCGGAGACTATGCACCGGTAATTATCATCAGAGACAACGTGGTGCACCTCGGCACCACAACCGGTGGCAAACACGCAGGACAACCATTTCCAGGCGACCCGCTCAACTGGTGCGAACTGGCCGATTACAGCGGCAGTGATGAGACCGGTGCGGCGCTCGGCAAGGGCAAGTTGGGAACCGGGTTAGCGATGATAAACCGATCAGGTGCTACCACCAGCTCGAATACAGCACTAACTGGAATCAGCAACGTCAGCTACGCTTTGTTCCAATCGATCTCCGGCAGCGCGCTAGGTCTCCAACCACGTCGCAGTTACTACAGCGGCGGTCTGGCCGTCGACATCGAGATTGGCTGCGTCGGACCATCGACCGCATCTCTCGACGTTCAGCGCATGCGCCAGCTGAAAAGATGATCAGACCACTCCTCAGCGCTCGATATATGCCTTGACTCGACCGCGTTTTACGGCGTTCAACAATTCTTTGTGATAGCGCTGTGTCTGGTCAGCATAGGCAACGGCAAACTGCGCGATTGCTTTGTCGAATATGTCATTCGAACCCATATAACCACTGATCATGACCGAATCACCAGAACGCGCGTGCGCTCGTGCGAGCACCCAACCAAGCGCGTGCGCCACCTCAGCAGAACGTCCCGGCGTCCACAGCTCAGGTCTGGGTGAAACCTTCATATCTCTCAGCTGCCTGATATAAAATTGTCTTCCGCGCGGGCCTTGCGTCCACCCCAGAAAAATATCGCTGTGCGCTTGCATCAATCGCTGTCCGAACACAACGCGCTGCCCATGATTCTTATAGACGCTCTTGCCGGTATACGGTTCTAACGAAGATTGGCGCGCTTCTTTGATTTGCAAGATTAGATGATCGCCCTCACTGGCCACCAGAAGCAAAACACCACAGTAGGTGCCGACACTACCGACTCCGACAATTTTCATGGCAATGTCGGTTACATCAAAGCGGTCGAGCAGCACCTGCCGCTCGTCACTGAGCGTCGCTCTGTAGTTTCTCAAAGCTTCCTTGGCCATGTTTAGGAACTCGGTATCACGTTGCTCCGCCGAGTGATAGATTAGTGGCGGATTGTCCTTGAAAACGAGACGTCCATCTTTCTCGGTAGCCAGTTTCGTTAAGGAAGGTGCGCTCGTCTCCATTGCTTTCTTCGCAGCCGCAATTGCATTCTGTCTCCACTGCTTGTCCTTAATCGCTGCTACGTGAGCGTCAACACACAGCTTCGCGTACCAAACATCGAGTACTTTCATCTCGGAAAATTCTTGCATCGACTCGCGATACGAGCGAGCGACAGCCTCAGCGGCATCGCGGGCGACAGACGCCTTGAAAGAATTAGATCGACAGGCCAAGACCATGCTGGTAGCCAATCTCTTCAGATCCCATTCCCAAGGACCTTGAGAAGTTTCATCAAAATCATTCAGGTCGATAACGAAATTGCGCTCGGGAGTTGCGTATGCTCCGAAGTTGAGGACATGACAGTCGCCGCATATCTGAGCACGCAGCCCCGTATCAGGTGTGCTGGACAAATCAGCTGCCATCAATGAGGCAGATCCTCTGAAGAACGCAAACGGGGATGCCAGCATCCTGCCGAAGCGAATTGGGACCAGCTCAGGAATGCGACCAACATTCGATTGATCGAGAACCTCAATCGGATCACGCGCGGAGGTCTCGTACCAGGCGCCGTGGTCGTTGCGGCGCACCACGTCGCGCAATTGTTTGCCTTGGTCTCGCCGTTCCGAGATCGAACTCGGCGACCCGGCCGGCTTAGATTGCTTTGGATTTTCGCGTTTAGCCATCAGTGTTTGCGCTGCAAGAGACTGGGAGCCGCCTGATTGAAAGATTCATTATTATCAGATTCCCAGCCGGCTGACCGCCGAAACCGTCGCCCAAGAAAGAAAGGTTCATACAACCCAGTTACCCACTGCTGTGGAGCGCAGGCTGCCAGCCTGCTCCTGAGGGGTTGCCGCGTTACTAGCAGGGTCTGCACTCGAAGCGAGATGCAGGCTAGTAGCCTGCGCCCACAGCAGTATCAGACACGTCGGTGTCGACCAGTCATGCTCTCGACCCAACTCCACTGTCCGTGCCCCTTACCCTGTTTCCATCTGAGCCAACGACTCAGGATTCGAGTTGCCAATTGCGGTATAGTGCCCATGGCGTTCTGTTGGAGTGTGAATCAAATGTTCGCTGTCAAATCAGGCATCTCACGAAATTTCATGTCAAAGACCCAAATCGTATCCCTGCCAGGCGGGTCTCCTTTCCGGTTCCTGTCCGCATCGCGTTGCGGCACGGCAATCATCCGCATACTCTTCTTTGTCCTTTGCTGCCTGTGCTCGACAACACTGGCTAAAAAGGCGATGGCAGAAGATGCATCACCAGCAGCCAAGTATGTGCAGGTTCCAGTTCTCTATGTGACTGACCGTCAGATGCTTGGTGAAACTTTTGGCCCGCGTCGCAGATACCCAATCCACTGTCAGCATTTTATGTACTACGGAACGGCTTTTGTGTTCGTGCCCAACCACCACAACAAGACGCAAAAGGAGCTGGACGCGCTGCATCTCGGATGGAAAGCCGTTGACACCAAACCGTTGAAGATATCAACTAAGGATCGAATCGATCCCACCGATCCTCCGGCGTCTAAGTTGGCATTTCTGGATCGCATCAAGTCATCACTCGATCAATCTGGGCAAGAAGACTTGTGCATTTATGTGCATGGCGCTGAGGATGCATTCGAAGATTCGGTGCAAGATGCCGCCGAGCTGGAATACAGCATGGAATTGCCGCTCGTCATGTATTCCTGGCCTTCCGATCCGAAGATGCGAGGCTACTTCATCGACGGCAGTAACAATGAATGGTCGCAAGCGCACTTCGACACCTTTTGCAAAGACCTGATCGGCCTGCGAGCCCAGCATCCAATGAAGGTGATACTAACATCGCATAGCATGGGTAATCGAATCGTAATTCGCTCTATACCCGTAATTCTCGGAACAGGGCTAATCAAACAGTGCGAACTGATCTCTCCTGATATGGATGCTGACACTTGCCGTCATTACGCGATGGGTGTTACCGAAGGACCAGCGAAAATCCGGATATTTGTTTCCAACAAAGACAAGATGCTCCCGATCGCTCAGATGCTCGCCGGTGGATACTATAGATTAGGAGAGGCAGCCAATCCTATGTCGATACCGGAGGAGTGGAAGGCAACGGCGAACCCAGAACTGTTTGAGCGCATCGATTTCACAGCCGTCGATAAGGGTTTTCGTGGTCACAGCATTCCCTTCGATCTGGTGGCGAGTATTGTGCGCACCAACACAGCCGGCCCGGGTCTAAAGCTGGTTCCGGAAAGCGAAGTGCGCGCCAATCGCCTGGTCAGATTTGCTGACAAATCTGAAAAATTTTCTCCCGAGTCTAGTGGGCTGCCTGAGCAGTTCTGCAAGCGTGTCTTACCAGACAAATAATCTCGTCTGAATGTGAAAGGAGCAGTGGATACAAATGACCGAGATTGAATGGCAATTGTTACTTAATGGAGCCGCTGTTAAAGCAGGTTCACCACTGACAATTCGAGATAAGTGGCAAACTGACGGGACCGTCTACTGTCGCATCGCGCTCAGCCCCAGTGCATCGAAGAATGAGACCTCGTTCGGTGACCTGTTTAGTGCCACTGCATCTGACGGCAGGCTATCTAGCACCGACGGCGGTGCCGCTGCGGCAGAGGACTTCATTGCATCAGCAAATGTATGTGTCGGGGGAAAAAATTACCTACTGCTCAAAAGCCTATCCGCCTCGCAACCTCGAACCTCGGTGATTCGTTTTGATATGGGCAAGGTACTGGCAATGGATCCAGACCGTTTCTCCAGTTTGAAAAGCTCTTTCAATTATTTCATCGAATCTGATATGCAGACATCGCTTGAAGAATTCGAGAAAGTCCTCGGCACACTGCGGGTGGTGCCTTCCAGCCAGACATGATCTACTGGTAAACACCGCCGCAGCAAGCGCAGATGGGCCCTCCTCATCTGGAAGCACCGAAGATGCCGGCGCTCGGCCAGCAACAAGAGACGCTCACAAGTTCGCACTGCAATTGGGTCTCGATGCCGGCTCTGGAAGACGCGTTCCCACGTGATTCACACAAGGCTTGCTTTGATCTGAGCGGCCATTTCAGCAAAATCGGCCGCGTGTTTGGACAAGCCCAGAGAGCGACAGAGAATACTCAAATCAGATAAAGATTTGGCCAAAATCAAACTTCCAGGCCATGCCTCATTTGCTTCTTGAAGGACACAGAAGCGAAACAGCTCAATGCTCTCTTGATAGAGTCCTTGTTCGAATTTAATCGCTGCAATCGATGCCACCTTCGGCAACAGCGCTGCCCACCTGTTGGACATTGCATAAGCATACGGGTCTTCGACCATGTTCTTTAGATCGCTTTGACTCAGATATGACGAAGCCTTGTCCATGTTTCCCAGCGATCGGTAAGTCAGCGCCAGCGCAAATCGAGTCAACTGTGCGTATAAATGTTTAGTTCCCAAGGCATCTTCGTACACTCGCAGTGACTTCTCCAGTTGACCCTTGCATAAATCGAAACGCTCCGCGGCGAAATAGAGTCCGGCCAAAAAGTTTCTGTGCTTGGCTGTTTCTAAAGAATGTTCTTCGAAAGTCTCAATTGCCAGATCGACAGCACGCAAATAAAATCGCTCAGCCATGGCATATTCATGGCAAAGTCGATACGCAACGCCAAGGCGATGGATTGGCTCTAAATCTTCGGCTGTGGACATGGTCAAAAGCGATGATGCCGCAGCCCGTTTTGCTTCGAGCATCTGACCAATGCGAATTTTCCTGAGCGCCTGGCTTTCTTCCACCGCCGCGACATTCAGCATCTGCTGAGCAGCCGATAACAAGCTGGAAGAAAGGGTGTCCTGCATACGTTCGTTCAACTAAAACCTAACGAGAGGAATATAGATAAATCTATCATGGTTTCTTGCTCAAAGGGCGCATTAACAATGGAAAGAGGCGTACGGGCCGCTGGCAGACCCACAGCCCCCTAAAACTGCCCACAGTTGAGAAAGTGTGGATTGGGCGCAAGCCTGGCATTCAAAGCGTTGTGTAATTTGCACATGACCTATGCAGGAGAGAAACTTATGCGCATTTATGCAGCGAGCCTCATGCTCGTATCACTTTTGACCATTGTTCAACCGTGTTTTGCCGATGACAGCGATAAAGCCCAGGAAAACTCCGGGTATGCAGCCTATTCCCTCGTCGCCGCACCTGTCTATTTCGGAGCCGGCACGGCCTCGGCAGCAGCAGCAGGCGCCAAGCAGATCGTAAAACTCGTCGACAAAAGCGGCACAGCGATCGGCGAGTTGACGAGCGAGACCATCGACGAAGCGAGCACCATTACAGATACCAGTGATGCACCAAAAGTAACGCTTGATAAGAAACAGATACCAATGGTAGTGCGCGGTGATTACGTACAAATGAATGAGAAGGTGCAAACAGAATGAAACATTTTTTCCTTCGCAAGATCGCCTCAGCTGGATTAGCGACGCTTGTATTATCCGTCTGGCAGACGTTTGGCATCGCACAAACCATGCCGCCAGCATACGCTGATACACCGACAAAACAATCAGTCGACGAAAAAAAGCTGGAGGTAGCAAAACATCTAACTGATTGGATGCAAAATACTTTGCTGTCTCAGAAAGCGATTGTGGCCGTTGTCTCGCGCAAAGGCGGCAAAGACGTGAAGTCGCGCGATTTCACCGGCATGGCTCATTCCGGCTTGGCCGTGTATGACCCGCGAGCGCAGACTTGGATCCTCTATCAGATTCTAAACAGTCCACATGATGGCTCGCCAACGGCGGTACTTTGGAAATCTGCACCACTGGATTTTTTCTACGGTCAGACCGGTTATGATGAAAACGCACTGCTGTTGATTCCTGATAGCGAAACGCAAACGAGGCTCTACAACGGCATCATCAGCGGCAAAGCGTTTAAGTTGGCTTTCACGAAGAAATACAATTTGCTGACGCGGTACGACAGCCATGACAGTTTGAATTGCAACAAATGGATTCTCATGAACATTGCTGCCGCTCGCTCCGACGACTACAATCCCGATCATGTTTTGCAAGCCATCCATGACGGGTTCGATCCGGCAAAGCTGAATTTGGGATTTCTGGCCAGGGGCGTCGTCAAACACAAGCCCAATGTCCTCACGGCAGAACTGCCGCAACACGGTCCTGTGCAGACGGTAACACCGCAAAGTTTGTACGATTCAGGGTTGTTTCCAACAAAGCTGTTTGCCCGCCCAATTTCGAACTAGTGAAACTAATGGTGTTCGACATCCTTTGTTAGCTCGTCTGTGTCGAACAGTTCAGCAGATCAAGCGCTCTTGGCAGGCGGACAGCCCTGAGCGCTTATTGATCTCTCCTGGACTTCTTGGTATAAGAAATCGAGTTAAGGGGAGTAGTCCTGCCACCAACCAAAGGGTGGTCTTGCGGAAATCGACATACTGATGCGCTAATGCATCCGATCCGCAGGCAGAGTTTCAAAGATTCTCTGAGAGCCAGACCTTCGCAGCGCCGAGCTATGCTCGGTGAATTGCGTGGTCTGGCTCTCGTTTTGCGTGAGGTTATATATGCAAGCAGATTTGAAAGCGAAAGCTTCTTTGCTTGCATTGTGCATGGTGGTGGCACTGGCAGTGCCGGGTCGCGGCGCTGACCAAAATCCTCAATCAACAGAGGCGGTCGATCAACAATCAAAATCCTCAACGAAAGAGGAGCCGACCTCGCCTTCGCAGCAGCTGCCTGGACCAGCAGCGCCGCAACAACCGGCATCACAAGCGCAGCCATTCGCACAGCCACCAGGCACGCAGCCACAACCGTCACTTAAGCCTGTAAAACTAACGGTCGAAGAAGACTACTGGATCGATCCCGATCGGCCACACATTGCCGATTCCAGTGTCAATGTTCCAGCAGGGTTGTGGCTGCAGGAAAATGGCTTTCAACAGACTTATGCCAATCGGCGCAGCGGCGCGTTTGACTTTCCAGAAACGCTTATCAGGCTTGGCGTCGCCAATCGCCTGGAATTGAGATACAACACACCAAATTTCTTGACTTCAGCCGCACAAACGCTCAATCCGGATATGGTTGCTTTGACCCAGCGTTTCACTGGTTTCCAAAACATGCAAGGAGGCTTCAAAGCGCGACTCGGTCCATTGGGACCAACTCATTTCGAGTTGGCGGTGAATCCATATGTCAGTATTCCGACCGGGTTCTCGGGGCAAAGCAGCCGCGTCGATCCATTCATCAAATTTCCATTCTCGCAAAGGCTCACAGACAAATGGGACATCGAAGGCATGCAATCGCTGTTCGATCCTACGGTGAATGGCGTGCGTAATTTGGATTGGCAGACCAGTCTCGTGTTGAACCGCTCATGGGGACGAAAGTCTAACGTGTTCATCGAATACGTCGGCGACGTATTCGAGCACGGAAAGATGAGCAATCTGATTCACTTCGGCGGCGCGTATCGACCTGGGCGCCGCCAGCAGTTCGACACGCAGTTCGGATTCCGGCTAAACAACGCAGCACCAATCGCATTCTTCGGATTTGGTTATTCGTTCCTTTTAGGAAATCTGGAAACGCCGCGCCTGACCCCGAGCCACTTCCAGCACCCAAAATAGTCCTTAGTGGCTTCCGCCCTGGCTTTGGAGCTTCTCCAGCACCTGGTCAATCGTAAAACTTGCCGCTTTCTGGCGAGGGGGAAACTCAATGAATATCTTGAGAAAATCACCAACTCACACAAGATACGTGTATTTCTTGGAACCGTTGCGATTACAAATCAAGATTGATTTTCGTAGCAAGGTATACTCTGTCATCAGTAACAGTAATATGTCCTTATCGCGATAGCGCGGTGGCGGAAGCCCCGACGATTTGTCAAAGCAAGGGTGGTTGACGAAAAAATATGGACGCAGACAAACCTAACTCCGAGCAAAATGACAAAAGTAGCGGTGCAAGCAGTGATGTGGAAAGGCAAGGAGTGGCCGCAGACAAAGATGTAGAGAAACTGCCACAGCCAGCTACAAAACCGACGAAGAAACAACGTCTTGTCCATGAGCTGAGAGACGTGGGCATAACTATAGGCTATCTCGCTGCGAGCCTGTCCATTTTGGAGACGTATAAATCACTAATTCTTCTGCAGCTGGGAATCAATGAATTTCAGCACAACCTTGTTTTTGCTCTCGTTGAAGCGATCGCGCTTGGAAAGATCGTTGCTATTGCTCAGAACCTGCCATTCTTGAAAGCTTGCAATCGCCACTCCCTGTTCAGAGCCGTTTTATACCAGGCAGTGGTGATGACACTGATCACCGACGTCGGCGGAAAGATTGAAGATGTGTTGTTTCCTCGTTCAGCAACATTGCTCTCTCAATCAGGTGCTCCTCTAGTCTTGGCGATAACGCATCAACTTGGAGCCATGGTGATCTTCAGTATTCTCTTCACAGTCAAAGGACTTGACGAGGCATTAGGTCCGGGAAAACTTTGGAGACTCGTCTTCTGTCCTCCTGATTCGAGGAAGTGACAGCGCTGTTGCACGGACTCTTTGATCAACCTTCGTTCCCCAGTTGAAGCCACCGTTCGATCCTTACAGCCACGAAATCGATTACTAATGAAAAAACCGGCGATGTTCTTGCCATGAACAATCGCCGGTCAATTTTCTCAGTTCTTATGCCGTTGCTTTCGGCATAGACAATTGGTTTGTTGCAGGTTGATTAGCGACGACCTGCCGCAACGGCTTCTCTCGCTTCTTGTTTCATATAGGCTTGTGCACCCATAACCCAAGTTTCGTCGATGCTGCGGTCGTCTCCGCAAATCATGATCGCGAAGAGCAGTTTCGCGGCTTCTTCCATAGTTTCAGGGGCATCGCCCTTGAGCAAGCGCGATGTATTCCATGCGTTTGCACGCTGGCCGGCTGCCCAATCGAGAACAACGAAATCAGCTTCTTTACCAGGCTCGAAGTTGCCGATTCTGTCATCTAGATACAGTGCATGTGCACCACCGAGAGTGGCAGAATAGAACGCACGATACGATGACAGTTTGTTGCGTTCGGCTTCTTCAGGATCAAATTCGCGCGGATCAACAGAGCCATCGTGTTGGCAGTTATTTACCATGCCGACTTTATATGCATTGTCGAGCACGTTGATGATCGAAAACGCATTGCCGGCTCCCATGTCGCAGCCCAAGGAGAACCGCACGCGGCATGCTGGATCGGTGACTCGTCCCAGACGGAACAGTCCACTGCCTAAGAAGAGATTGGACAATGGACAAAATGCCACCGAGCCACCCGCTTTGGAGATTCTGCGGTACTCATGATCTGATGTCCATACCGAGTGACCGCCCGTAAACTTGGGTCCGAGCAAATCGTATTTCTCGAAAGAAGCAGTGTAGTCGGGCACTTCGTGAAATGCCTTCGTATCTCTGATTTCAGTTGGATTTTCGTTGAGGTGAGAGTTCACCCACAGATCCGGATGGTCTTTTTTCATCTTTTGACATGCTTTCATCATATCGACGGATGAGCCAAGCGGGAAACGCGGTGTGATGGCATACAGATTTCTGCCTTTGCGGTGATACTTCTCAATCAACTTCTCGCTATCGCGATGGAAGTTTGCTGCCGTATCACATGATTCTTTCGGCGCAAATTGGTCGATACCGGTGAGTCCACCGATGACCAACATATTGCGGCGAGACGCTTCTTCAAAAAAGGCTTCGGTGGTTACTGCGGAGTGGTTCATGAAAGATTGGCAGGTCGTTGTGCCACCGGCGAGCAAGTCATCGAAGAAATGGTTTGCGCCGTCTTTCGCGTAGGTAGGATCAAGCCATCTTCTTTCTTCCGGGAAGATGTCATCTTGAAGCCAACTGAGCAACTGTTGTCCGTAAGCGCCGATTACTCGGGTTTGCGGCATGTGAATGTGGCCATCCACAAATCCAGGAAGAATCAGTCTGCCCTTGATGTGTGTGGTTTGAACGTTGGGATACTGTGCTGATACCTTATCGAACGGACCGTAGGCTTTGACCTTTCCGTCTTCGATTACGAGCATGCCATCGGGATAGAACCGAGCCGCCTTCTGTTCGTGGCCAACGAATTTCCACGGGTCATCGATGAAATCAAAAAAGGCTCCGCGTATTGCTACAACTTTTGCCATGAGCTAATTCTCCCTCCAGGGTGTCACGCGGCAATTATGAGATATGCCGTGCGCATATCTTACTGCCTCGACTACACGTGTTTCTGCATATTGACAAGCACGAAATCCGATATTAATGCTTAAATGTTGCCGGTTCAGGCACTTCAAATCAAACGGTTTCGCACTGCTCTATCTGTACTTTGCACAGGTTTTGATTTTCCTAAGCGCCTATTTTATCTAGCACGAACCGCCCGACTCTGTTTAATGAAGCATATCGTCTGCAATTGACCTCGCACTGCTCGAGATGCGCACCACTAGTGCATATCACGGTCGAAGGATGTTGAATGTGACTGGTAGTTTCCGATCAGAAATGCCGCTTCTCTATTGAAACTGTTGTTCGAGAGCGTCTATCTCCGTCGTGTAGACAGTTTTTTCATGGCCACTCGCCAACGAATGAATAGCGGCAGATCGCGCTTCGTCCAGCTTTTGCTGCAGCTCTTTAGATGCCGACGACAACTTAGCCGAGAACTCCAATCGACTCACATTTCGCGCGTCGACTCTTTCATTAAATCGATTGTTAATCGTCAAGCGAATGGCAGGAACGACGAAGAACAAAGCACCATATGCACAGATTCCCATCAAAAGCGGTATCACAATAGGCGACAACGGCAACAAGGCTGGATGCGCAAGAAGCGCCAAACTGCCTGCAATTGCAAAGCCAGCGAAGCCGAAGATCGCCCAAAGATCGCCTGATTCAAAATTGCCCAGAGTCCACTGGTCTTCTTTAAGATAAGGTTCGATCCCGTGTATGTTGTCTACCGATTGTTTGATAATTTTTTGACGTTGCAGATGCCCCGAATAAAGTGCCCGCAGCTGATCGACATTTGCGGCCGTCTCCGCAGTTTCTTCCTTATGAATATTCGTAGAAGGTTGTGTCTGCGCCTGCTGTTGAAACGCGGGAAACGAATAGATTATATGTCCGCTTTCCGTGACATCAGGAATTCCGTTGAAGCGCAAAAGTACCGGCAACATCCAATCTTCGTTGTCAGTCGATGCCTCCAGATACGGTGCTACATGCTCGCAAGTTATCACTCCTTGATGTGACTTGATCACTTGAGAGATCAGCCGCCAGCGCTTTTCTTCTATCTTGTAGTTTGGATCGCCGTTACCAAACAAAAGCGTGAAGCAGTTGTCCAAAAACTTACTTTTCTTTTTCTGTTCTGGAGGCTTCGTTTCCCCATTCGGAGCGGGAGAAGTTGCGTAAGAAAAGTTGTCGTAGTAATCCGGAAAAGACGAATAGCCATACCCATAACCAAACGGAGAGTAGTAAGGCCGACGCCACCACAAATAGTCACCGTAATACATCCAATCCCATAGCCAATCAAGGCTCCAGTACAGCCAGAACGGTCGCGAATCGTAGAGAGTTGGGCTGTCGAATCCAGAGCCCGCACTGACCAGTCCCGATAGGTCCACATCAATGCCGCCACCATCGCCTCCACCACTATCACTGCTTCCAGCAAATAGGCGCAGCAGAGCCATCACGGCAACACCTATCACTACCAGAACAGAGGCGATCAGCAGTATTCCGAACGAAACCCGTAAAATGAAAAATGCCGCCAGGAAAGCGAATTTTGCGACGGTCATCAGGACGTTTGCAGCCACTCGACTCGTCCACCGAAGGACGTTTTTCGGACCGGTCAAAGCGTAGGACTGCTCAAAACGGGGATCAAAAACATACGTGAGATTGCCGGCATCTGACACTACAAGATGCGCGTTGGTATCGGTCGCCACCCGGTTAAGCTCCTGGGCGGCAACAAGCACCGGCAGGTCAGCGGCAGCCGCAACATCAGCGGGCGCGACCTTCAGCCCTAGCGTGCGGATAGCCTCAAGCACTTTGGCTTTCTGCTTATGGTGAATCGGCGCTTCTAACTGTTGCAACATGGCTGAATCAGGGGCGGAAGGAAGTTGTCAACATTATAGGTTCGGGTGAAACTCTGCTAATCACGGAGAAACCCATGAAACGACCATAGGGCAACGAATTTCAGGCAAAAGACCGGCCAAACTTAGTAAATGAAACCGCAATAATTGGTGCGTCCGGACATCAATTAATAGACACCAAGGCAGACAGTTCTTCCGATTCCCGAATTCGATGAAAACGCGATCTCATATAATGCCTAAACAGAGCGGTCTGAAAGGCGATCGGTTATGCCTAAACGGGGCGCCCTGAAAGTTCTTCAGTTACCCGATCAAGTTCTTCATTGGTCAGGCACGAATGAGCAGACAATTTTTCTTTCAGCCAGAGGCTAAGCTCACGCCGTTGCCCATGACTAACGATTGATTCATTCATTTTGCTCGTAAGCCAGGCCATGAGTTGCAGCACTTCAGTAAATGACACCTTGCCGTCACCATGTGCACAGTCTTCGCCGCACGAACGTGACATCAGCCACTTCAGGAAGTCTGCTTTGTCACGGGGTGTCAGGTCCGACTCGTTCATCCTGTCGTGAAGCCAACTATGCAATTCTTCTTCTAATTTTGAGTCCATCCGACTTTTCTCACTCCCGATTAGAGTGATAGTCTATCTCACCGGTGCAACAACATTCGAAAGGAAACTGACTTCCTTTAGCTTTTGCATATCGCGACGGTAATCAGACAACTCAGTAAGAAAACAGTCAATTCACCCATGCTTCACGATTGATAAGGAACACATGCGCAAACCATTTATACCAAGAGTAGTCCTTCCGCTTATCTTTGTTTCGTCATTGACTGTGGGCTCGACAATGCAAAATCAAGTCTGTTGCCGACCAGCAAGAGCTGCTACCGATCAAGCAGCAACGGAGCTGCCGGTGAGCAAGGCAATTTCGCTAGAAGCACTAAAGAAATACAAGCAAATTTCCATTGATGTAGAAACGGAGGGGAAGAAAGTCAGATTTTCAGGCGTGCCACTACGGGTAATACTAGGTGAAATGGTGCCTGAGTTGAACTTAGAAAACATGCCCGGATGGAAAGCACTGTCTCGGCAAGAATTGGTGATGGAAGCATTGGGTAGCGACGGCTATCCAGGATTGATTACTGCAACCGAACTTGCAATCAATAAATCAGGCGATCGATTCTTACTGGCTACCGAACGCGACGGAAAACCGAATGAATTCGGAGTGCAGCTCATTTGTAAAATGGACGAAGCGCGAACGCGCTGGGTTAGAGAAGTGGCGTCACTTCGCGTAGTGTCGCTGGCGAAGAAGTAACATGTTGCTTTCAAGGTCAGTTTCTGTCGTTCTTCGGCTCAGCTGGAGCCAAGCGTCCGGCGACCGGTAGTGCATAGCAGTTCAGTTCTGTTTTGGAACAATTAACGGCTCGCACTCGACAGCCATTTTCAAGTACCTTATTGGTGATTGACTCATGGGAATGGCTAATTTTCAACAGCGCATGGAAGAGCTTGAGGCGCACGGAAAGCCAATGCGCAAGGACTATTCGGAAGTAGCGTATGGCGAACTCATACAGAGCATGGCAAAAAATCTGCTCGCTTTGACGAAGTTAGAAACTGCTCTGGTGCGCACCGAGGTTCGCGATAAAGTCGCCAGCGAGATCCTGATCACGCGGCGCCTGATTATTGGAGCCGGACTGATCACTGTAGGAAGTGCGATGTTTCTTGTTGCCATCGTTTTCGCACTGGCAATTGTGATACCACCATGGCTGGCTGCGTTGGTTTTGGCAATCATTCTTACATCAAGTGGTGCGCTGACGATATTTTTTGTTTGGAACCGTCATCGCAAGTTGGCTCAGGTAGGTTCGAACTTAAAGGAGAGACTCTTATGGGGTCCCAAGTAAACAGCGACAACGAAATGAACACCGACAATGTCGTACACGGCAACTTCGAAGCACCACCTCCATCGCCAGCCGGCTATCAAAAGGAAGTACCCGACAAGCAAGAAGTTCACGACAATTTGAAGCGTGGTGCCAATCAATTGCCGACTATTCAATGTGCACCACAAAGCATTGTGCAATCATGTATGACCTTTGTAAACGATGTTGGACTTAATCCTAATGTTGACATCGAGCGCAAAGCAAACATGATTACGGACTCAGTAGCGTTGCGCCAGCAAATCGCCAGCCTTCGCCAAGAACTGGCCGGTCAACTGAGCGAACTCAAACGGCGCAGCAACCGATACATCCATGTCGCGGAAAGTGCGGGCAATTGGATCGTTGATGCCGAGCGCTTTGTCGACCGACATCCGAATCTCCTTTGGTTTCTCAAACGAAGAAAGTAACCTCCAATCAGATTGAAAACGCATATGCAACCGATAGCAAAATCTCGACCTGCTAATTCGGTGAGCCATGGCATATAGATCGCATCTCAAATACATACAAAATCGATATACAAATCCAGCAAGGTAAGCTGACTTCATTGATCAAGCGCTTGTTAATCTAAAATGGATTCGTAAACACTGTCCAACAGCTATTCTTCGTGATGCCAAGCCAGTAATCGTTAAATACTCATTGGGGTACTGGAATATATTTTCGCATCGGATACACTAATTGCATCAACGGTGAGTGCTTACCAAAACGAGTTAGGCACTTCGAGCCGAGGGGCTTTGCGGAAACGACAGGTCGGCGCTGACCAGAAACCGTAGCAAGCAGCCCGATGTACGTGAAGGACTGACTGAAGCGTACATAAATACTGAGCCCGCACGCAAGGGGCAGCCAGGCAGTAGCTTTAATACCTCCGCGATCGCAAGTTCGGGAGGTATTTTTGTTTGGCGAAATAGGGCGAACCGTTATATGGTAAGCGAAGAGGTGAAAATGCAATTCGATCGCACGATCATACTGGCTGGATCACTATCGGCATTCTTGTTCTTGACGAGTGTCGATGTATGTGCCGCCAAGTCTAAGCAAATCGCCAAGCCCTCGATCGGACAGAAAACCAGCTCCAATGTTCCACCAGCATCGAAAGAAATCTCCGACTTCATGGCATCGTTGAAACAGGCAGTCGTAGATGGCAATGCGCAGTCAATGGCAAACCTTTGGACAGAGGACGCAACCTTTATAGATGAATCAGGCGAAGAAACATCTGGTCGCAATGCATTGCAACAGCGCTTCGACTCACTGTTTAAGGCGCGCCAAGCGAAGACGGGATCCGCTCCGACAAATATCGAATTCGAACCCGAAAAAGTAACGTTCCCATCGCCGAATGTGGCATTAGTGATCGGCGAAGTCAGTAAACATATTGGAGAGAATGATCTTCCAGCTACGCGATTCTCAATGATATTAGAAAAGCAAAACGGACGATGGGAGATCAACCAGGCAACGGAAACCCGTATTACAGGCGAGACCGGCGCCTATGAGCATCTGTGTGATTTGAATTGGCTCATCGGCAATTGGAAGACGACTACTGCCAATGGTACTGCCACCATGAATGTTGAATGGGCTCCTGGCAAGAACTTCCTTCACGCCACCTGTGTAACCACAGATAAGGACAGTCCATCGCAAAAGACCGACACAGAAGTAATAGGATGGGACGAACGTACCGGCAGCATCGTTTCCTGGTACTTCGGCTTCCATGGCGATTTTTCATATTGCAAATGGAGACGCAATGGCAGCGATTGGACGGTCGACGTTGCTGGTGTCGCGAGCGACGGCAATGACGTGAGATCTACGGACATCTATTCACCGAAAACACCAAACCAGTTCACGTGGCAGTCAACAGGCCGCGTCACTGCAGGGGCGAATCTGCCGGATACTCAACTACTGACCGTCGACAAAGTAATTGGTCAAGCACCATGAAAAGATCGGGCGCATTTGCCATTGTCGCCATTTTGCTTTGGGCTGACAATCCTTGCAGTGCGCAGTACATGGGTGGCGGTTATCAGGCACCATATCAAAACGCTTATCAGGCACCGTACCCAGGCCGGTATCAGGCACCATATCAAAACCAAAGTGCTGGCACCGGCTTTGGTGGCAGCTACAACAACGCCAACAGTGGATTCTATTCTGTAGGGCAGAACCGCCAATCGCCTTACGGCCGTCCGCCGCAAACGCAGCCAAACCAACAAAACCCCTCCACAATGCAAAACCTCGAGAGCGAGCTCAATGCGATTGATACGAGGAATGCTTGGTCGAGAACACCAGTGGCACCGATTACACCACAGATGCAGCAGGTCAATAGAGGTTCATATGGCGCGGCACCATCTGCACCTGCAGCCGGCATGCTTCCTGGCATAACTCGTCGAGATATCGCCCGAGTTTTCTTCGAGGGCGGCTCGCTTTTCGACGGAGGCGCTGCTCCGGCCTCATTCGGTGGGCAAGGTGCTCCCGCAGGATCATCACAATCTAATAGCACTGCGTACTCCAGCTACCAACGTGCCGAAAATATGGCGACAAGAGCGCGCAACGCAGAACGGCGCACACTCGGCAACGATGACAAATGGTACAAGCAGAAGGCTGCAGATGAAGCTTACTACGACGCCAACGATGCTGAGGCGTCCGCCGACCGCGCCTACTATGCCTCACAATCAGGCGATTCGCAAGCCCAGGGTTATGCACGGCTGGCTCGCCAAGCTGCTGACCGTGCACGCGCAGACGCCAACCGCGCACGCTACAATGCGGACAGTGCTCGCTAGCCGCCCTGTCATGATATCGTAAGGTGCCAATTGGTAGTATTGACCATGGGCTGCCGCATTCACATATCTCTTTGTTTCTCTCACCTGCAGGAACGCACATGGCATTCGGATCCATCACAATAAATCCGCAATCAGGGGAAGAGACTAAGCAAGAATTTCAAACTGGCGATGTAATTGTGATCGGGCGAAGACCTGCTCCCGAGCAACTATGTATATTGCTCGACTATCCGGATGTTTCGGAGAAGCACGCTGAAATCTGCTGCCATACAAGATTTTGGACCATCAAAGATCTGCGTAGTACCAATGGCACAAAGTTGAATGGCGAACGATTGTCGCCAGGATTGCGCTATCGCCTGGAAAGTGGCGATCGCCTCGCAATCGCTGACCACGAATTGCTGGTCAATTCATGTCCTTTGTACGAGCCCGAGCCTGGCCCGCAAGTTTTTGGAGAACGCATGTACAACATTCGCGGCGTCGATGTGCCTCCAGGCGAATTTCTCATCGATAGTCGAATTGTGCGTGATTAAACTCCGCCGGTGATGCGCTATTGCACATGCATAGAGAATGCATGACACAAGCATATTCGATCAAACCAGTCGCGATATACAATCGCTTCAATCCAATCTCACCTTATTGATCCGGCGCTTGTTAATCTAAAATGGATTCGTAAACACTGTCCAACAGCTATTCTTCGTGATGCCAAGCCAGTAATCGTTAAATACTCATTGGGGTACTGGAATATATTTTCGCATCGGATACACTAATTGCATCAACGGTGAGTGCTTACCAAAACGAGTTAGGCACTTCGAGCCGAGGGGCTTTGCGGAAACGACAGGTCGGCGCTGACCAGAAACCGTAGCAAGCAGCCCGATGTACGTGAAGGACTGACTGAAGCGTACATAAATACTGAGCCCGCACGCAAGGGGCAGCCAGGCAGTAGCTTTAATACCTCCGCGATCGCAAGTTCGGGAGGTATTTTTGTTTGTACTATTAGAAATGGAATAAAACCCCGGGTCGCATCGTTTAACTTAGTGACAGAGGCGACGCACATGCCAGAGCAGCGATGTCCTTGAAAGAGAACCATATAAATAGGCGTTTTGAGGATTTGACGCTCGGTTATGCCGATCAGCTGTTTCGTGTCGCCTACGCGCGCACGGGCAACCGACAGGACGCAGAAGATATAGTGCAAGAAACATATCTCAAGGCTTTCCGCTCATTCAATAGTTTTCGCGATGGCACCAATATGAAAGCATGGCTCACACAGATTTTGATCAACACGGTTCGCGATCGCCACCGCAGCAAAGCTCACTCCTTTCCCACCATGGAATTGGATGAGGCAATTGGTGATGGCTTTGATGAACCGACGTTCGCCGGACCTGAAGACCAGCTTTGCGACCAGGAAATCGATGCGGATCTGGCTAACGCTCTGCGCTCGATGTCAGAGGTCCTGGCGGTACCTTTGATCCTGCGCGAGGCATATGACGCTTCATATGAAGAAATTGCCCGAATTCTCGGGTTGCCGATCGGAACTGTGATGTCCCGACTGAGCCGCGCGCGATCTGCCTTGCGCAAACGACTGCTGATGACGTTAGATCATCAACCAGCAGGCGATCATTCAGGAGGCGCAACAATATGATTTGCCATGAAGCCACGCCACTCTTGGAATTGCTTGCCGACGGACAGCTCAATCCGGGGCAAGTTTCAGAACTTACCAATCATTTAGATGCATGCACCGAGTGCAGTGCCGCCTGGAAAGAGATACAGACGGTAAGACAAAGAGTTGGGAATTTCATAAAATTGATCGATGTACCGTCATCGCTCCATCAGCAGATTCTGTCAGAGTTAGCGGGAGAAACGGCAGACAGTCAAGGTATCGCCTATGGAGACGCCGAGCAGCAAAAACCTAATCTGAAGATCGCGCCACCACAAATGAATAATCAAGACGTTGGTGAGGTTCGTGAAGCAGAATCAAGTGGATCAGCTTCAGTGAGGTCGATTGCGACGCCAATGCAATTCCAGCAATCAGAGCTGAAAGAAGCAACATATAATTTGCCAGTCCGTCATGCGTTTCGGCCGCGTGCTGTGATCTGCGAAAGACATGAGTTGATCCGCTACGGGTTGAAACGGGTCATTGCTGAGGTAGTCGACACAATCGGCGAGTCGGCTGACGGCTATGCGTCCATTGAGATAATCCGTCGGCTTCGTCCTGATTTTGTGATGCTTGATGTGGACCTCGATGTCTTGAACGGCGTTGAAGTTTGCCGCCGAATTGGAGAAGAACTGTCAGATACAAACGTTCTTGTCCTGACAGACTCTTACCATGCCACCAAATACCACAACCAGTTGCTTCGCGCTGGTGCGCGCGGTTTTTGTCTGAAAAGTTCTGGACCACGCACACTTTTCGAGGCAATCGATCAGGTAACGCATGGTCTCCCGTATTGCGATCCTAAAATCGTCCAACTCCTGAAACAAACTCCAGCTGCCGGGACCCCATCAACCATCCTGACCGATCGTGAAACCGAAGTGCTCATCCGTCTTGACTTGCGCAATAAGGAAATTTCTGAAGAACTGGACATGAAGCTGCGCACCGTCGAGAAACACATCGAATCGATTCTTGCCAAACTAAAAGTTCCAACGAGAACAGCAGCAGCCCTCAAAGCCCTCCAACTCGGATATATTCTTCTGCCCAAGATGCCTGGACGTGACCCCATCACCGGTGTCAGTCACGAACACACGATGAGCGAACTCAACGCAGAACTCGCCATTGCCAACGAGCATCTCAAAGCATTAATCAAGCAAAACGAACTCCTCAAGCAAGCTATCGAACAAAGGATCCAAGCAGCACCTCCACCTCAGCAATAACCGACGCGGTAACGGCTGGTTGGTTTAAAAACTAACATCAAATGTTCTCGACACATTGCTTGGCCATGTCCGCTGTGAGTCAGTCTTGCTTTGTTAGACAATGGTCACTCAAAAAAGGCTCAAGCTCCGATGCCAAAATGGGAAGGAGTTTCTTGCCAGAAAAACTCAATCTCATTGCCCTCTGGATCATGAATGCGGAACGCTTGATAAAGTTCATTTCCTTCCATCTCGCCCAGGCTCAAATTTTTGCGCTTCAGATCTCTGTGCCAAATCAGAACGGCTTCTTTGCTGGATAGGCGAAAACCAAAATGTACCTGCTTGTTTTGCAGTGGATTGCCCTCCACAAACACTATTAAGGAGCCGCCACTTCGCATGTGCAGGCCATGTACCTTGAAGTCCAGCTGTTCGGCATACCATCGAGCGAGCTCCGCCGGTTTTTCGGCCGGAAGTTGCAAATGTCCCAACGAAAGCCGTTCAAGCTGTGGATCTCTTTCAACCATGTTGTTTCTCCTGGCTTGTAAGGATGCTGACATTTTAGAGATGTGCTGCTTAATTACAAGATGACTGAGTCCGAACGCTTTGAATGACCAAATTCTCTCGATCTTAGAGTCTACGTGCGTCAATCAATCTGCCTCTGCAGACTGGATTTAGGCAATAAATCAGCAATGCGGCGGACAACATGATTTATCCGCGAGATGGAAGCAAGATCATTAAACATGATCAAATGGAGAAACAGTCGATGTTCCGGGCTTGCTACTCAGTATGATTAGGCAACTAGTATCCTCAGTCCTGGCTACCAGCTTTCCCACACATTGCTCATAAAATCCGAGTAGGCTGGACCGAATCGACCCTTCCACCACCAGGACAAGCTGCAATGGAGCATTTCATTCCTAAATACTTGAGCCCGGGTCTGATCGCAATAGTGGTCATATCGTCACCGTGCCAACTGGTATTGACTTCGTCGACACCAGCAAGCGCAAGTGGATTTAAAAGTGATTGCGGTCCAGTGAAGCCAGTTCCTCAAAAGCCACAGACAGCTCCAAACGGAGATCCAACAGCGGCGGCAGGAGGCGGCGTTAACTTGAAGGACAGTGCGCCGGCTAAACTGTCGACTGCCGATTTGCTGAAATCCAGCCAATTATGGTTGACAATGAAGTGGGGAAAGATTGGCGCCTCGACCAAGGCTGACCCAGTACTTGCCGACAGCACGCTGTCCGAAACTAAGTCTCACGAAGCCGTCCAACAGATGATGGCCAGCCCAGAGGTGCAAGAGCGCGTCGACGAGTGGCGTCAGTGGTACGAAAATATTTTCGCGGTCGTACCGAAGGCTGTAGACGAAAAACCGCCGATTCAGCAAATTCGGTTTGGGATTACCGTGACGGTGACGCGCGACCGCAAGATTCATGCCTTCAGCGATTTCGCCGACGGCAACCAAGGAGAGATTTCGGCGACGAAGTACGCCGGTAAGATTGTCGAGGCGCTAAGGGCGCTCGATGAACAGGCGATTCTCAAGTTCCCAGCATCGAGCAACCTGCAACAAGTGAAATTTCGCCTTCAAACCGATGGCTTCGAAGACGTCGAATTGCAAGCAATCGGCAACGGTCTGAACTGAGGTTTACCAGTTACGAAATTCGTAGTTTCTTCCCGAGTGCATGGCTGACCAAGCAGGCTGGCAAGCTGTGCTGAAAAAGGTTCCGACTGAAAATAATCAACCAACCTGAAGCCCAGCTATCTGTCTGCGGAGAATATTCCTTATAATCTCCGCATAAACTGCCGAGATTATCCTTCTATGTCTATAAATTGCAGGAGTGACCTAGGTTTACGTGGCAGGCGGAGGCAGTATCCGAACTGCGTTTTGGAGTGTTGCTATCTAACGATAATTTTCCAGCTGAGCAGTCCATGATCGCTGAGACCACAGCCGATCTTGCTGTTTCTCCAAAAATTCCGCACTTGGTACGAGGCGATTTTCACATTAGCAGGTACATTTTTGACGAACATGCCGTCGATTCGATCACCGCTTGAGTGCGTGCTGGCGCGATTATGCGGAGGAAACAGCGAGAAGCCGTCGTTCACTAACCCATCGGCATCCTTAGCCAGATCAAGATGATGATTGTAATCACCAAGGCAGATCGCAAATTCGTTTTGAATGCGCATGACTCGAGCTTGAATTTTCGACTGTTGCCTGCGCACCTGGCTGGTGGCGCGGGCGCCACCATAACCTGATTTGTAGTGCACGACGACAGCAATCATTTCCAGTCCAGTGGTGCGATCCTTTAAGTCGAGTCGCAGGGCCGCACGAAGGTCGCTGACCTTGTTGATGTTTTGTAGCTCGGTATAGGTAGTTTCCTTCATGACCTCCAGCCGCTTGTGAAGTGTAAATCCCACTGCCTGTCCTCGGCTGTTAGGGACCGTGCAGTACCAGCTGTAATGCTCGCCGGCGGCAGCAAGCGACTCTACAAATTCCGGATCAACTTCTTGCCAAGCCAGCAGATGATGCCTGGTTACGAACTCGCGGTACACAGGCATTAGCAGTTCTGCCTTCGCTCTATTGCCGTAAGCCGCATTGTGGCTGCCCACCGTTAGCACGTTCGTCTCGTCGGACGCCACCTTGACTGACTCCAGGCTGCGCATGACCTCAGAGTAAACAACATCTAGGTTCAACGCCCCTTCCATTGGGCGCTGCACCCAGATTCCAGACGCTTTGGTAATTTCGTCCGGTTGCATGGACGAGCCCTTAATGTGCTTCCTGTTCAACTTAATGCGAGTTTACGGTATGCTGTCGCTTCGCATTATCCATCATCGACGTCTCCTTTCGAAAAATTGAGGAAGATCAATGACGACGCAGAGCACTATTCAGGTCTTATCTGTTGAAAGAAGCGATGACAGCGTGTCCGGCCCACGCCCAGTGCTTTGGAAGATTCCCGGTTTGACAATCATCGTAGCAGCCGATTCATCAGACGCGCTGCAAAAACTGCAAGAGAACCAAGTCGATGTAGCTCTGGTCGACCTGGCGGCACCGGGCATTGGCGGCATCGAGCTGACCAAACTGATCAGAAAGGCGCAACCAAAAGTGCGAGTGATTATTTCCACGTCTAGCGACAGCCCCGAAGACATCTTCGAAGCAATGGCCGCAGGTGCCGATGGCTATGTGCTCAAAGAAAACTCAGCGAATGTCATCGAAATCGCGATTCGCAGTGTCAAACTAGGCACCGTCTGGCTCGACCCCGGCATTGCAAGACAAGTCCTGCACTTGATGGAAACAGCCACAACAACCAATTCATCACGCATGCTCCAGACCGGACTAATGCGCATCCCCTTTCTCCCGGACGAAAAAAATCTCCTGACCAAAGTCGCATCCAGCAACTGCACCGACGGCGTCTGCATGGTCGACCCCAACTTCGTCGCGCGGCTACATCGCCTGTCAGCGACGTAACGATCGTGCATGCCAGTAATCGAGCACGACTACGATGATACGCTCATCCGCGCCGAAATTGATGGTGCGGAACTAAGTCCTAATGACGTGCGCAAACTTGAATTACATTTGTCTGCCCATGAAGGCGATGTTATCACCAGAACAAAAGTGATTGGTTACTATGCCACGATTGGATGGAAAACAGCCTCAGCCGCTCATCGGTATGCCGAACATTTAAGCCGCATGATCGACTCTCGCCCGGACGACTCAATCCATGGATTCATCCTGGCACCGCTAAGGACTAAGGCAGCGATGGAAAAGATCAAGTCGCATTGGTTAGCTCAGGTTCGCAGACACCCAATAAATTTGAAAATCTTAGATAATGCAGCGGGCGCTTGTCAATTCACTTGTAGCGATGATCTCACGGCGGAGAAGCTATGGAAACGCGCTATGAAGCTAGATCCGCTTAATGAAGATTTTCCACGCGAACTCTCGCGTATTTATGAGCTTGGCTCGATCCATGGATCGCTATCGGTACGCAAGACAAACGCAAAAAAGGCAGTAAGATACTTATTCAAGGCGTTGATGTTGCATACAAAACATCCCTGCGAATCTTACCTGAGCGTATATAAGGAGACAGCAATAGAAGCTCTCGCGAAACGAACGCTCGCGTTGAGACTTGTCCTTGAAACAAGAAAACTCGCAAATGCTCTTATCGATCTAAAACCCGTTAAGACATCTACGATAACGCCGCGCGGAATCAGGCGATGGACCATGTACACGGAGGCACGATATAAGGGAAACATGTTGCTTGGCAAAGCTGCTGTCTTATCAGGCGACTTCGAGACTGCCGGCCAATCGCTCGGCAACATGAGCAAATCACTCTTTCCTCCGCGCCCAGATTGGGAGTTGGCACAGAACCTGCTCGATCAGGGAGAAGGAAAAGTCGTGATCAGATACCTGAAGGCCTGCTTGCGCCATTCGAGAGCAAAAGGACCTAGTCTAGACCACTTATCTTCGGATAGCCGTTCCGAAAACGCTCCGTCAAACAAAAAGACAAAGAAGGATTCACTGGCGAATTTTCCAGCTACTCCAGAGGCTCAAGGCGAGCGATTCGTACAGCAGATTGAAGCGATCAGACGCGGAGAAAAGCCTAAGCTGGGATGATCGGGTCCTTTCAAAACGCTCGCTATTTGACGCCTGGCTCTCCGTCATTGCTGCCTCGGTCTGATTGAAGATGATAACTGAATTGCCGTTCCAGCTCGTTCATCAAATCGTCGCCGACCATGCTTCGAAGCTCGTCTTCATCGGCCCGTAGAGCAGCCATAAATCTTGGTGCGGACGATCGACCGGCCGTGTATCGTTGCTGCATGGTTCGTTCTGCATAAAAAAAGCGATCGTACAACGAAGCAAACCGATTGACCAAAGTTTGGGCATCCAATGTCAACTTTGAATATGGTGATGCACTGTCGTCGAAACCCGATTTGCGATGGACTTGATAGATTTCCTTCGGACTAAAAGATGGATAGCGACCGGGGTATTCAGTTCCAAAATCGGCAACCGTTTCAGTATATGCATCCCCGGGAGGCGTCAACTGCTCGTCAACAATCTGACATGCGTATTCTTTCTGCGAGCAAGCTGCCAAATCCGATTGTATTGTCTTGTCACGCACACAGGCAGAGTCCCACATTCGCCATCTCAAAGAACCAATCGTTTGTGATGCATCTGTGGAACACATTGGAATCAGAAGGTGAATCACCACGGCAGAAACAACTGACAGCCGGAACGGAAACTTGGTTGGGAAAGATCTACTCATCAAAACTAGCACTGTTAGCCCACTCATCCTTATCACGCACCATCTCGACTGGTAACCTGATTGGGATATCTAGAATCACTGCAACTGCGCGCCAGAAATCCGCCTTTTCTAACATCTCTTTGTCGATTTTCAATCTGCTAAAACGTTCCGCGTGAAAGTCATTTTCCAGGTAGTTCGCTAACGCTCCGGTGTATTCTTCCCACTCACATTCGGTTTTCAAAAAGACAGCTAAATCCTTCATGTTCCTTATGCTGCGCAGGTTAATCGGACTGATCCGCAAGTACTCCGTGACGTCCAGCAAGAAATTATAGAACTCATCAATATCTGGAATACCATCCGTGATACCAAAAATCGGAATTGAACTGCCAAGAACGTCGTCCAGACTGTCGCTTTCAAGGAGCAGATCTAAATCTTGCTCGCCATCGATAGGCGAGGTGATGTGCGTGATTTGTTCATACGGAATGAATTCGCTACTTTGACTGTAAACAACCGTTAGTCCTTTATCTGAGACTATGATGTGACTGTCTGCACCGTTGACATAGACGCCGATGATGGTTTGTTTTTTCTCCGCAACGTAAGACGACATTTCGAGCTGCAGCTTTGACCGCGCGATGAAACTATCTGCATTTCCAATACTTTTAAGCGCAAATCGTCGCACTGTATCTGGTGTCATAAAATACTACCGGCAAAGAGAATCCGGGACTTAGCGGCAACAGCCATTATTTGGCATTATATCTTGCGCGGAGTTGCAGCTAAGCATCGGGGACCCAGCTGGATTAAATCGGGCTAATCTGATTTGACCTTGTTATACCGGAGCGAGATTCTTGGGCAAGTGATCTTAAGCCGGTGATTGAATATGAATGAACTGACGAATCACACTGATGCTTTCGTGCACTTCAAACGTTCATCTTTGCTGTCGAAGCTCTCTGACACCAAGATGATCATTGGTCTGCTCGCTCTCATGCTGATATATACGGTTGCCTGGGGAGTGTTCTGGACAACGATTTTTGGCGTTTTTGGGCAGTTCAACTTTGCGGCTTGTTTTTTCACCGCAATATTGCTTGGAGCATCGTGTAGTTCCTTGATCCGCTTTGCCGACCGACGCTGGTTCGGCTCGACCAAGTTGAAACTGATGGCGATCGAAGATCGCCTGATTGGATGCAACACGCAATGCCCGCGGGAAGAGCTCGAACAGCTGCTGACAGAATCGCTCAAGCTAAAACGCATTGCGGCAGCCGATATTTATAGCAAGCGTCTACTGGAAATTACTCTGGCGAATGCAGATGCAACGCCAAAGACCTCTGACTGGCTGGCGACTGTTGAATGTTGGGCGTCAACCGACCAATATCATAAGACTTTCAAATATCTGATGATTTGGCGCGAAACGCGAGGTGTTCTCACTCTGACTCCAGACTATCTGGACTTTGAGAGCAAGACGTTTGCCTTTCATTGTCATCCCTCTCAGATAAGTTCGATCGAGGTGAAACGCCATCCGCTATGGGTGAAACCAATCCCGCTGAAATTTATCAGTGTCACAATCGATGATTTGGGATGCAAGCATACGTTCTGTTTGACACCGAGCTTCGGGCACACAGACAGTGTCGCCGACTGCAACCGCCTGGTAGACACCTGGTCTGTGCGGCTGCAGAATGCGCGAGCTGCACACCGCATTTGATACCACTCAACCAACCGGGCTAACTCAGGCCTTGACGACGTTCTCAAGGCGGGGATCGTATTCAAAACCCGGGAAGATCTTAGCTACATCGGCTATTTGCATGGGACCGCGGAGCACAGCGCTGACGACTGAACGGAAGTCGGTAGTGACCGGCACATCTCTGTTTTCATAGAGTGCCGCGTTGCTCAATCCGTTCCACTTCCCGTAGACCTTGCCACCACGAACGCCACCGCCGATCAACCACATCACGTTGCCGTGCCCATGATCGGTGCCGCGGTTGCCGTTTTCGTGAGCAGTGCGTCCGAATTCGGACATTACCAATGTGGTGACGTTGTCTCCGTTACTGCCGAGCGTTCGATAGAAGTCGGCAAGCCCGGTTCCCAATGCGGATAATTTGTTAGCAAGCTGTCCCTTCTCGCTGCCCTGATTGACGTGAGTATCCCATCCGCCAAATGCGATGAAAGCAACTTGGGTGTTGGGCTCCTTCAGCAACAAAGTCGCGACTTGCTTGCCGAATGCTGCTTGTGGAGGCGCGGCTCCTCGATTTGCTGCTTCCATTTCCTGCTGATCTTCCGGCGATGCCTGAGCCAGATCGGTCAAAATTGTCTTCCTTGCCGTAATGCCTTCGCTGAACGTGCCGGCAAGCATGGGATCATCTTTGTAAATCTGGCCAAACATCTGAGCCAGCTCCGGACGATCGGTTACCTGATGATCTCCGACTTGTCCTCCGATTTTGCGAGCGACCGAAACGTTGGCAACATTGTTGCAGCCGGAGAAAATACGCGGGATCGTCGGTCCAAAATTGATCGCTCTCACTGGCGAGTTGTTCTCAGGTAATGTCTGCAGCAATCGATCGAGCCATCCCGTTGACGCCGACTTGACGCCTGGCTCGCCACTCTCCATGTAGTCTTGAGCGTCGAAGTGTGACCGGGTTGGATCGGGCGATCCGCAGGCGTGCACAAATGCCAACTTCTTTCCATTCCAGAGATCCATCATCGGTGCCAGCGCCGGATTCAATGCAAAATAGCCATCGAGGTCGATAGCACCACCCTGAGCTTTCGGTTGTGGAATCGCGATATTCGGCCGCGCAGCATAATAGTCTCTGTCACCAACCGGAACGACGACGCTCAACCCATCAACTGCTCCACGCAATAACACGATCACCAGTTTCTTGTTTGAAGCCGCCGAGCTCGTACTAGCCGCCCACGAATGCAGTGGCATCACAGATGATACCGATGCTAAAACTGCTGTTTTGAGAAATTCACGTCTGTCCATACTTATACCTCAATACCTCATGAATTCGGGGCTGCCCAGGAGCAAGGCAGATTGCATATTCTGCGGCGCCTGCGCTATCGTAGCCATCGTCTTTGGTTTTACTTCCTTGCCAATTGCATCCATCACTTGCCGCGGATCGGCCTGTTGCCCCATCGCAGCCGGCAATCGCCCGGTGCTGATCGCAGTGGCCAACGAAATTCTCTTTAGAAGACCATCGGGATTGAGCCAGGCATCTTTCGTGTTCTTGTAGCCATCAGGGGTCAGACATCCGTACAACGGCTCGCCGGTCTGCACCAGGAACCCAAGTAAGGGGCGTCCTTGTTGCGGGCTGACTTGTGAAGCGCGCAGTGTCGATATCAAATAGCGTTGCGGACTTTTGAATTTCGAGTTGTCGTTCTGGGGATCCCAAAATTCCGGCCTCGAGAACAACGTGCGGAGGACAGCTTTGATATCACCATTGGTGCGTTGGAAAGTCTGTGCACACGCATTTACAGCGGCTGGCGGCGGGTCGTCGGCCACGAAATACTGAACCAACTTGTAGCTGATATGGTGCGCAGTCTGCGGCGCTGCCGCCAAAACATCAAGCGCATACTCGATTTCGCGTTCGCCAGAACCAGGAACACTTCTGCCAAGAAAGTTCTTGGTAGAAAAGTCATGCCGGCGTTCATTGAACACGTAGGTGACGCGCGAGGCATCACCCATAGTGCGATAGTCGCGGCGAGACGGAAGTCCCAAGCCAGTGAGAATATGTGCGAGAGCGATCACGTCTTGCTGAGTATAACCACCATCAACGCCGAGGGTGTGCAATTCCATCAGCTCGCGCGCATAGTTTTCATTGATGCCTGAAGCAATCTGCTTGCCTTTCTTGCCCTGCAAAATCGGAGCCGATCCCGGCGCACTATTCTGCCAGTTATCGAGATAAAACAGCATCGCCGGATGATGCGCTGTCGCCTCCAGCAAATCCCTGAAGTGGCCGAGCGCATTGGGACGAATCGCCTGGTCTTCGAAAGCCCCGACCCATACATGGTCGAGCCCCTTATCTTTGCTGACATTGAAATGATTGAACCAGAAATCAGTCATAACCTCTTCTAACTGGCGCGGCGAATATTCCGCGCGAGCAATGTGCTCACAGCTGAAGTCTTCTATCACCTGCCCATACTTCTTTTTGGCAACCTTCAACACTTCATTCTGGGCATCGTCTGTGTTGCCCTGCTTCTGGAGCGCCGCCGCGCCGACTGCCTGCTGCACCGGGCGTCCAAATGCAATAAACAGTTGGGGCGGGCTCATAGACAGCGATTCATGCGATTGAACATAGGTAGTAACTTCTTGAGCCTGCGGTATGGACTCAGGGTGCAGTTGCGTTTCGATGAACGCAGTGATGCCCATCTTCTTCACTGCCTCCACGTCGCCGGGCCGGGGACCGAAGGTCAGCCGGTTCAGTACGTGCATGACTTGGGCATCAGTAGGCGGGACCTGGGTACGCGGGCGAGTCTGGGCGCTTTGCCTGGACTGACTTTGCGCCAACGCCGGCAGAAGAAGCACGCTCAGAGCGGATATTGTGACAATCAGGCGGTTCATTTTCACAGCCGTAGTTTCCTATGGCAGGGGTTGTAAGTAACCTCTAAACGTATGAACGGGCAAAAAAGTTCAAAATTTCGGCGAGAAATTTCCCAGATTTTATTTAATGAAACTCAAAGGCTGGGCCGGCGACAGCATTTGCCCTGCTGAGGGCGGTAGAAACCTGAGAATCGGCCGTGAGGAACAGTTCCATACAATTAAATGCGCCCGGAATGGCATGCAGCAATGAACACCAACCAACCATGGCTAATTCCTGTTGTAGACTTGTTACCCTACTTCAGCTGCCGGAGCGTGGACATGAGTGATCCTTTCTATGTCGTCCTTCCTGATTATTCGATTCAGCGAATTGCCCTCATTACAAACGGCACAAGCAATTCGTTGCCTCAATTCGCGCGCGAAGAGGGCATCCGCTATCACACGGTCGCTACAGTCAACGCAACCGTTTCAACAGCCTGGCACATTCCTGTGACAGTTTCGCATTGCTTGAAAGAAGGCGTTAATGGCGCACATGCAGTATTTCTTCTGCATAATCACGATGAGAGCTCGTCTCTTCCACCGAACGTTGAATGGGTGGAGTTGAGCCAGCTAAACAGCATTTCGTTCGAAGAGCCCACTCATCAATTATGCGTCTCTGATTGGGTTTCGTCTAAAGATGATCCGAGCTGGAATCATGTGCCCTGGTCGAAATCAACTTTTTTCGGCCGAGCGACCAAATGGATCAACGAAAAAGTCGCGCAAACGGGTGCCACCGTGCTCGGTGCGCCGATTCAAATCCGCACTTGGGCTCTATCATGCGTTCTTCGGGTTGAAACAAACAATGGCACCCTCTACTTCAAAGCCCTGCCCGACTTCTTTGGACACGAGCCGGTTCTAGCCAAGTATCTAGTGGAGCACTTTCCAAAGTATTTTGTTGATGTTGTCGCGATTGACGCCAGCCAGCACTGGATGCTCATGAAAGAATACGCCGGGTCCGAGCCGGAAACTTATGAGCATTGGCACGATATTTTGAAGGCGATGACCGAAATTCAAAGTCATTACAACGGACGACTTGATGAGCTAGTGTCGCTTGGATGCTCCGACCGCCGGTTAGAACGATTGCCTGAACTTCTTAAGCCCGTTTCTGATGAGCTAAAACAACCGCATATGCTAGAGTTCTACGGAGTCAACGAAGAAGAAGCAGAAGAGCTTGGTCGCAGGCTGCATTTACTGCCCGAACTTTGCCGTCACCTCGAATCCTGTGGCATTGCGGAAACCCTGATCCACGGTGATCTGTGGGGACCTAACACCATCGTGCGTGACACTAAGTCAGACAAGGCACCTCTGATTTTCGATTGGACTGATGCGTCAGTTGCACATCCGTTCCTCGACATCTACATCTCGACCACATCAGAGAAAAACGAGGCCAAACGCTCCGCTCAACGGCAAGCGCACATCGATGTCTGGAGCGAGTATTTTCCACGCGAACAAGTTGTTAAAGCACTCGAAATTTCCGAGCAAGTAGCGCCCTACTACTTTGTGCTCGCCTGGCGAAACGTGCAACTCAACGCACCGGAGCAATCGCGTTGGGAGTTGATTTACCTGCTACATCGTTTCGTGCGCTACATCCTCAATGCAAAGCAGCTCGACTCCAAACCTGCATAACGATAACTAAGGTTCGTCGCTACATATGTCGGGGTGTATGGTGCCATCGGGATACAGTATTGGGAACATAGGCACCAGCCCGCAGGCACCATATTGAGCGCTACCGCGCCAGGCGCAGGCA
>Ga0206819_10095_pt1 | contig 32828 bp, 32 predicted proteins | sample Alteio_BWOrgCont_87_FD_152855 | JGI IMG/M metagenome (GOLD analysis project Ga0206819, IMG submission 152855) | Enriched cells from forest soil in Barre Woods Harvard Forest LTER site, Petersham, Massachusetts, United States -... | ecosystem: Environmental > Terrestrial > Soil > Temperate forest >... | reverse complement strand
GCAGCATGTCCGATTCGCCTTCGATGCGATACGGGCCGAAGCCTTCGCCCAGGTTGGTGTTGATGTCGATTCCGTGGTTGACGAAAACTCTAGCTGACGAACTCGGCGTTTGGGTAGCCGCAACGGACGCAGGAGATGTTTCTCGACTGCGCGATCTTTGTTGTCTTTGACGACGCATCTATAACCTTCGTGATTGAAAGTGCTATCTCGCCGATGGCAGGCGATAAAAAAGAAATTCTAGCAGGGACTGGCGAGCAAGTCGGGCGTTGTCCGGCTTTCTTTAACAGTGGCGTATGATCTTTGTGGGTTTACCCCCTTTCGTAAATTCAGAACACGCCTACAATGAAGGGGCATGACAAGAGGTAGCGGGTAGTTGTCCTTAGTATCAGATTCGTTACCGCCTGAAGACGCAAAACGATCAGCAAGCGGCAGCCGGGCTCGAAGGCTTAGACGGTTGAGCGCGGAGTTTTTTGCTCTATGCCTGTTGGTCACTCAGGCGCTTGCCGCCCCAGCAGCCAATGTTTCCAATCCAGGCGAAACCGACGATCCCAAGACGCTCAGGTCGATCGCCTTCAAGAGTTATCTGGACAAGAACTTCGATGAAGCGCTGGTCTTCTATCAGCGAGCCGTCAACAGTGCGATCAAAACATACGGGACTGACTCCACCTTCGTGGCCGATCTGTACTACGAGATGGGCGCTTTGTCGCTGGAAAGCGGCAAGTTTCAAACGGCGCAGGGCTGGCTGCAAAAGGCGGTAGCGCAAAATCCCAATTCGGTGATGGCGAGAGTCAAGCTGGCTGAGCTTCTGCAAGTGCGGGAGTGCCACAATGAAGCTCTGGCGCAAATTACCGCGGCTTTGAAGAAAAATCCACGATCGCCTGAGGCGCGACACGCGCTCGTCCTCTGGTTGATCGATCGCAAAAACTCGGCGGCAGCAATCAAAGAAGCCTATGCGCTAGAACAGCTGACCAAAGCCCCCGCGAGCAAATCTGAATCAGGCACCCGTGTGGCAACTGCTGCCATACCGCCCCCGACCATTCCACAAGAGACGAAAGCGGAGCATCCTGCCAAGGCCGAAACTCCAACCAAGCCGGCACAGCTGCCCGTTCTCAGTTTTTTACGCGGGCCGCAGAAACAACCGGACTCTGCGCCTAAACCTGATGTAAAACCGCAGCCGAAGCCGGCACCAACGCCTGCACCGATAAAGCCTGCCGCCGCCAGACATACTGAACCGGCCAAACAGGCAAAGCCTGCAGAAACCAAGCATGGCAAGCACAAAGACAAAACGAAACAGAAGGAGCATCCGGCTGGTCATAAGCCGGCTGCCGCGCCTGCTCCTGCAGAAGCAGTAACGGCACTGAAAGCGGTGCCCGAAAGTTTGAACACCTCTCTCAAGACCACCGCCAAGCAGGTAAAACAAGCATCAAAACCGGCTCCGGCAGCTAAGCCTCAACCAAGCGAAAATGAAACTCCTGAATCCGCCCCGCCGGAACAACCGGCGCCGGTCGCGGTTGCACCATCACCGCCGGTGCATATTGAATCTCACAAAGGTCACCCTAAAGCCGGGCTGGTGCCGCCGCCTCCGCCAACTGCCTACTTCCCGGCAGTGCCACCACAGATGATGCAGCCGCCGCGGTCAAAACCAGTGGCCAGAGCCAAGCCGAAAGAACAGCCCAAAGAAGCAAAAGAGCCGGCGGCCGAAGCGCCGGAAAAACCAGCTGCCACGGGCGGCAACTCGGATGACGCCTCCTTCATGCTGCAGTGGGCCGACGTCAAGAAAAAACCCAAACCGGGAAGCAAATAGACACCGCATCTGGTATCACATCATCAGTCGCCCGAAAAATGGCTACTATCGCTGTTGCGGTGGCGGACCGCCGTCAGCCGGCGCCTGGTCGATCGCCACTTTGCGTCCCGGCTTGAGGTCAGCCAACTTTTGCCGCTGCTCCGGAGTCAGCACTTTGCGAATCGAAAGAAAATCATTGATCTGTACATCATCCATCTTCTCTTGCATTTGCCTGACTTCGCGCATCTTGGTGCGGATCTGCTCGTCGCTGGCAATTGGATCAAACATCAAATCGCGCATTGCAGATCGGCGCTCCTTCAGGGTTTGTTGAAACTCCCGAGCGCGAGCGCCATTGCCGCCACGAATTTGTTGGATGCGCTGTTTTTGTTCGTCGGTCAAATTCAAAGAGGAAAAGTCCAGGGGTGTTCTGCCGAAAAGCCCGCCTCCCGGTCCTTGCGGGCCGCCACCACGGCGGAATCGTCCTGGCATCTGGCCGTCACCCGGCGGTCCTTCAGCGCCCAGTTGCCGGCGAAACCGTGCCACGCCCTCGCCCGGCGCACCAGCACCCGGCCCGCCAAACGGCCGATTGCCAAAAGATCGATTACCGCGCCGAAAACCGGCAAAATTTCCAGGCGGTGCATTCTCCGGCTGCAAGCCAGAGGCGCCGCCAGGACGCGCCTCTTGTCCCGGCGCGGCTGCCGGTGCCTGCTCCGGTGAGCGGGTCGGCGGTGAACTACTATCAGCGCTGTCAGGATTGGCGCGCGGTCTTCTAAATGGACGCTCACCGAAAGCCGGTCCACCACTTCCGGCCGCATCATCGCCAGCCCGGGCGCGGGCGCGCAGGTGTGCGCGCAACTCAGGTGGAGCGTCACTTTCATTGCCCTGGGCAATACGCACATGGTTCTGCCGCGGCTGTGCGTCAACGTAAGCCGGCAAAAGAGCGATCAGGACAAATGAAGATGCCAACGACACAACAATCGGCGTCGCCGGCATAGACCATGACGGGCGAATTGAGCGAAAGTTTTTAAAGCTTGATCGCATACAATCCATCCTCATCGGTAGTGATGCCAAGCTCCTCTGCGGCGTTCGCTTCACCATCATACAGCGCAATTACGTTTTCGCCTTGCTGCTTGAGTGGTGCCACCTGAGCGTCGGCGATCTGCGTTGGCGCAACGTCAGCAGCCGGAGCCGTTATTTGTTTGCCAGGAGCAGCGACGTCCTGATTTTGTGCGACCATCGGCGGGGCTTGGCGAACAACCGAAGGTTGAAGCGAATGATTGTCCTTGGCGTGCTCGTCTCTCTTTTGCGTCGATGGATTTGCCGTCGTCTCCATTGGACGCGATGCAGCTGTGTGTTGCACCCCATTATTCTGCTGCGCTTGAATGCCACTGCTGATCTGCTCTGGCGCGCTCGGCGAGGTTGCTGCTATTTCCACCTGGCTGGGACCGGTTTGATTGGCGCCCACCGTCACCGCTCCTGGTGCGCTGGTCGGACCAACGTGCAAGGCAAAAGCGATCATCGCTGCCGCCGCGGCGATGCCCATAGAGCCCCAGGCAACGCGCTTTTTGAAGGCAACGACTTTTGTTTTTGCCGCCAGCACCGCTTCAAAATTGTCAGCCACATCTCTGCGCGGTTTTAAGGTGGGCAAATTTTTCAAAGAAACAACAATGCGTCCGATGTCGGCAAGCGCATGCCGGCATGGTTCGCAGCCGCTAAGATGCTCTGAAACTTTCTCGTGCTCTGTCGGACCCAGCTCATTATCGTAGAAAGCATCAAGAAGCGGATGCATTTCGCCGCAGTCTTGGTGAGCAGCAACAACTTTGACCGTAGCATCTTCGGCATTGCCAGCGGCAATCACGCGGCTCTCGATCGAGTCACTGAGATCGCGCTTCAATGTCACGGCCGGCATTTTGCCCATTGAGTCGACGACAAAACTGATCTCCGCCAGCCCGCGTCGACAAGCATCACAAATTCTCAGGTGCGCCTCGACGACCGCACGTTCGCCTGCATCCAGCTCGTTATCGTGGAAAGCATCGAGTAATAGTCTGATTTGGTTGCAGTCTGCATGAGGATCTGACATGACGATCACCTTGGTGCGGTAGACATGTTGTGGGCTGAGAAGTAAGGTTCAAGCAGCTCGCGCAGCTTCAACCTGCCGTAATGAAGCCTTGAACGAACGGTGCCGATGCTAGCTCCTACGATGTCGGCAATCTCTTGATAGGAGAAGCCCTCGACATCATGAAGCAAGAGCACTTCACGTTGAGTGTCAGGAAGTTGTTGCAGGGACGCGGCGATCATATGCTCTTGCTCGTCTCGGTCGGACTGAGCTTCAGGGCCTGGCGTCGGATCAGCCAATTGGGTGACCAACGCAGTGTTTTGTGAGTCTTCTTGGTCGCCGGCCGCTGATTGCGGATCGAAGGAAAGCAAATGAAAGCCCCGCAGTTTGCGCCGTTTGTCGCGCATCAGATCGACGCATTGGTTGTGCGCAATCTTAAAAACCCATGCGGCAAATGTCGCCTGATTTCTGAATTTATGAATATTCTGATGGACTCTCACGAATGTATCCTGCACGACTTCTTCTGCTTCATCAGAGTTTCCGAGAATGCGGACAGCAGCGCCGTAGACGCGATTTTGGTAGCGCCGAACGATGGATTTGAACTGAGTCATATCCTTCGTTTGTTTGAAATTTTCAACCAACGCCTCGTCGCTAAGGTCCATTCAACTCCCAACCTTTTTCGTTTCGTTTGGTTTCACACTACATAACGCTCAGGCGTGTCAGAAAGTTCAATCAAAACCAGAATATGAGCAATGTTTAATCTATGGGCTTATATTTGGTCCGGTACTGCCTCAAATAGCCGGCAGCCGCCATTCAAAAAATTCGCTCCGTCGGCTTCGTCCCTCGCCTCCTCCGCTATTCATCCGCTTCGGCTGCGACGGCTCCTCGCCGCCTCGCCTTCGCTGCGACATCGTTTCCTCTTTCCGCTCCGGCTGCGACGGCTCCTCGCCGCCTTGCCTTCGCTGCGTGTTCGAGTTCCTGAATTCAATCGGGCGAGTTTGAGATGAGGCGTGCCGCAAGATTTGCCTCTGAATGGCATGCACGTCCTCCAGCAGCTCGAACAGAAAATGCTTCCTTCTATTATGTTTCTTGTTCCCTGGAAGCGGGACCAGAGATCGCCTGCCGCCGGTGCGCGGCACCTTTCGTTCCGCCGGCAGGCTACTCCGTCTCTCCCCGTGCAGGTCATCAGACTATCGCCCGCAAGTCCTGCTGCACCTGTTCAATACAACAGTCTTTTGGTTAACAAGCAGATTGGTTTGGTCGAAAGGTCCAGCCAATGCCTCATTGCAGTTAATCGGCCCAATATGGCACAGGCAAAACGACGGTATAAGGATGCATGTCCAGGTTAGCCCGATTGCGGTGACGCCTGGTACTATGCTCGTGTCCTTGACCATTGGTGACTGCATGAAAGCACACGCTCGCAACTTGTTCGGTGCCGCCGTATTGTTAGGGGTTATCACCGTTTGCGGCGCCACCGCTGAGCCGGAAAAAAAGCCAAAGGAAGATCTGCCTAACTTTCATCAAGTGACACCATATCTCTATCGCGGCGGAGAGCCAACTAAGAAAGGGCTGCAAGAAGTGAAGAAAATGGGCGTGGAAACGATCTTTGATCTGCGCGGCACCGGCCCCGACACCAAGGTGGAAAAAGAAGAAGCGGAAAAGCTCGGCATGCATTACTTCAATTTGCCGATGGATAGCCAGGCTCCATCAAACGAGTATGTCGACAAGTTCTTGCACTCCGTGGAGGCAGCCAGAGCCGCAAACAACGGCAAACCAGTTTTCGTTCACTGCCAACACGGCTCAGACCGCACCGGCTGCCTGGTCGGAGTCTGGCGAGTGACGCACGACGGCTGGGACTACGACAAAGCCTACGAAGAAATGCGCAAATACTATTTCGGACCAAAGTTCGTCAACCTGAGCGGCACTGTGCGCCAATACGCAGACGGAACGAGAAAAGAAAAAGAGCAGCGCTAGTAACACCGGCAATCAAGCCGGAATTTGATACTTTGGTCGGGTCTGCGGCGATTACATAAAAATCGTCGTCGCTACTTCACTACAGGCGGCTTGCGGGAGGGAACGATAATGGTGTCGGCCGGGTTCTCTGGAACACTCATGTTCAGCGATTTTAGCTTATCTGCAGCTACTTTTGACCAGGGATAGAAGCGCAAAATCTCCTTCAGTGTTGCCACCACTTTTGGTGTGTCGTAGAAATTCTCGCTCAGTTTGACCTGGTACCAGAGAGCCTGCCAGTTGGAAGGTTCCAAAAACAGCGCTTTCTCGACATACTTCTGCATCTCGGGATAAAGATGCGCTCTATATAAATGTACCGCGCAATCGACGTTGACGTTGGGATCCTGTGGAGCGAGGAGCAAAGCGCGGTCTATCGTTTGCTTGGCTTCGGCGGTCTGACCGTTGTCACTGTACAACAAGCTCCAATCTGCCAGAACACGTCCTTCCGCATCCTGTGCATGAACCTTGCCAGCCAGCTCCTGCGCCCGTATGAAGTAGTTGTAGGCCGCTTTGGCGTGTTCTGGCCGCTGCAGATCTTTGGCCATGAGGCGCCGCAAGTTGCCCAGGCGACCGAGCAAGATCGCCTGCTCACGCGCGTCTGATGCATTGTCTGCCAGCATCAGCGCCTTTTGATAATTGAGTTCAGCCAATCTGAAATCGCGATGCAAGACGAGCTCATTGTCTGCCGCAGCTAGCGTTTGCCCGATTTCACCGCGAATTCTCACGATTGGATTGGGCTGCAGCAGCAGGCGCTGGTATTTGTAGTCGACGGTGACAATGAAGTTTTCCCAAAATGGATTGCCCAGAATTCCCAAATTCGAGTCCTGGAAAAAGCCAGAGCGAGTGGAGCCGGATGAGCTCTTTTCTCTGCCAACCATATCCGGACGCCACGGATAAGTGAATGAAACTTTGCGCACCGGCAGAGAGCCGATCGAAACAGAATCAATCACCACTTTGCCCAACTTAACAGGGCGTCCATCCAAGCCCGTCCCTTCCGTTACATGACGCAGATTGGCAGGATCTCCAGAGAGATATTTCTGCGCTACAGAAGTGGGAATATGGTTGAATGCGGCACCGGTATCCACGAGCAAAACCTGGTCGTCATGCCCATTGAAGTTGACTTTGACAAAGGGCGCTTGTTTTTGGGCGAAGGGCACTGAAGCGGCCTTGGCCGGCCGCTGATAATTGTCGATGTCGCCGATGATCAGTGCCGGCTTGCTGTAATCGACAACCATTACGAATTTGCTGATCACGTTAGTGCCGATGATTCCGGCGATTCGCTTGCCGAGAGTCCGACTCTGTCCCGATAGATCGAGAATGCGGGCTTGCACGTCATTGAGAATGAGATTACCGATCTCCAGTCGTTTCACGATTGAACTTTGGGTGTTGACATAGCCGGCCACACCGGCGACTTGATATGGATTCCCTCTGGCCAGCAGCTGCTGGGCGGCGATGCCCCGATCGATAATGGTTTCGCTTGCTCCCGTGTCGAGAAGAAAATCCAACTCGTCAGTACTGTTGATCCGTCCCTTGATGACGATCTCTTTCGCTGAATAATCGAAGGGAATGGTGACCATTCTGGGAATGTGCCAAGCCGTTCCGGCCGTCGGTTTGTAGAAGATCGAGTCGTCGATGTTGACGCCGATGTTGGCGTTCGATAACTCTTTGGTTTCGACCTCAGCATTATTGAGGTATCGCGTAACTTTAAAAGGAACGATGGCGCCGGAGCAGGGCCGGTATTCGCCGTAATCGACAGTAATTTTGGCAGTTCTGACCACCCGGTTGGCGGTTTCGGTTTCAGGAATCTCAGCTTCATAAGACAGCCCGCACACCAGGTAGTTGTTCTGCGTCAAGAACAAGGTGGTGGGCCGACCATCTTTGTAGCTCACATCGACGGCATAGACCGGCACCTGTTTGTAATCGGTGCGACCGCGCAGGCTAAACTTATAATCCGGATCTTGCCAATGGTACAACAACCAGGGCTGGCGCTGTTCTTCCTCGTTGAGAAAGGCGAGGCGATCGCCAGACATGTCCAGCACGGCCGTTCCTTGCGCCCGCCAACCAGCGACACCATCGAAAGCGCTGGTATCAGTCACCGATTGGCTGGCGGCATCTGCCGGCACAGTCGCAGCATCCGGACTGCTGGTTGAGTCAACGGCACCGCCGGCGGTGGGCACCGTGGGTGATGCCGCCGCTGCTGTCTCGACGTCGGTGCGCCAGCGATCACCTTTGCGCACATGTCGATAAGCCACGCCAGCTGCACCAGGCGACGATTTCTTGCCGAAAAAACTCGAGCCGGCAATGATCTGCCCGATCGCTTCCTTGCCACCATATGCGGTGAGAGCCTTGCTGATGATGTCGTCGAGAGTCGCCTCTTGTTCACCGGCCGCCGGCGCTGTCTCGGTAGCCGCGGCTGTGTCTCTCCCGTTAGACTCGCTGTCTGCCGCCGCCACAGGCGAAGGCAGGTAAAGTGCGGGCAACAACAGCAGCGCCAACGAAAAACTCAGGAATTTCCTGAAAGATCGATTGCCTCGATTGTACTTGCCTGGCGCGTTCAATTCACAGCTAATGCGGCGGTGCATTGCCCGGTCGCAGGCAGAGACAATTCCGGCAAGTCTCGCGTTACTTGGTGAACCTTGAGACATTGACTGATAAGTTCTCGAACTTGAGCAAGCGGCACCTGATTTGGACCATCGCTCAGGGCCACATCCGGATTGGGATGCACTTCCATAAACAGACCGTCGCAGCCGGCGGCGATCGCCGCCTTAGCCAGATGCGGCACGTACTGTCTCTGTCCGCTCGATACCGTGCCGCCGCCGCCAGGCAACTGCACGCTATGAGTGGCATCGAAAATCACTGGGCAGCCGGTAGCTTGCATAATGGGAATAGACCGAAAATCGACCACCAGATTATTGTAACCGAATGTGGTGCCTCGCTCAGTCAAGAATACATTCTGATTGCCCGCATCGCGCACTTTTTTGACGCTGTTGGCCATGTCCTGCGGAGCGACGAACTGTCCCTTCTTGATGTTCACGCATTTGCCGGTGCGCGCCGCCGCCACAATCAGGTCGGTTTGCCGGCAGAGAAACGCCGGAATCTGCAGCACGTCGAGCACTGACGAAGCGGGCGTGCAATGATGCTCTTCGTGCACATCGCTCAACAGCGCCACCCCCAGCTGGCGTTTGACGTCCAGCAGCATGTTCAAGCCCTGCACCAGCCCCGGACCTCTAAAGGAATCGATCGATGTGCGATTGGCTTTGTCGTACGATGCTTTGAACACCAGCGAAAAACCGAGCTCTGTGGACAAGTCTTTCAAGGCGCGGGCTGTATTGAAGACGATGTCCCATGACTCGAGCACACAAGGACCGGCGATAATCAAAAACGGCTTATCTGGACCGACTTCTATACTGCCTATACGCACCGGAAAATCCTCCTAGAGGCGTCCCTCAAATTGTAAGCCATTATGCTGATTCAAACGCCGGAGCGCCCGTTAGGTGACACTCATGAAGGAAATTATTGCCAGAGCAAAGGACGGCATTTCACTCAATCTCTATATTCAACCGGGGGCTTCACAGACCGGGTTCGCAGGAGTCTACAACGACAGGCTGAAAGTGAGAGTGCAAGCCAGAGCGATTGAGGGAGCCGCAAACAAGTCTGTGTGCGACTTTATCTCACAGCAATTTCACGTAACTAAATCATCTGTAATTTTGATGAAAGGCGCGAGATCGCGCGAGAAGCAAGTCTTTATTAATGGCGACGCTGAAACCCTGGCGCAAACGGCACAAGGGTTAATTGATCAGTAAGCGCAGGCAAGGCGGCGAGGAGCCGTCGCAGCCGAAGCGGATGCACAGCGGAGGAGGCGAGGGACGAAGCCGACGGAGCGATTAAGATTGATTCCTCACCGCGGGCCAAGAAACTTAACCAGGCGGTACACCGTGTGCCCAGCGCGCTGGCTCACAGGCATAACCAAGCCGCTTCTGATTGCTTCCGCCAAAATTGGGCGCAGCGTGCGGATCTTCTTTAACTGCCTCGTGCCGCCCGCCATTTCGGGCAAGGTCATGCCCAGTGGGTTGCGCTCCAACAGCTTAGCCACTTTATTCTCCGGCGGTTTCTCTATCGCCGGTTTGGCAGTGATTTTTTTGACTTCCGGCTTTTCTTCTGCTTCTGACATCGCTCGATCACCAGCGACCGGCAGGCTTATCTTGCCGCTCCGGCTCGCATCAACAGGATACCGCGTCCTGAAGAATAGTTACGGTTTGAGCTGTGGCCCTCAAAAGAAATATTGAATTGCTATATATTCTTGCCTCGGGCAGGAGCCCCAGGAGTTGTCGAGTGAGCGTTGGATCGTTTGTTTTCATGCTTCACAGCCATCTGCCTTTTTATAGAAAGGCTGGCATGTGGCCCTTTGGCGAAGAGAGCGTTTATGAATGCATGGTGGAGAGCTACATTCCACTGCTTAACGCCATCGGTGATTTGTGGGACGAAGGCATTCCAGCCAAACTGACAATCGGTATCACGCCGATCCTTGCAGATCAGTTGGCCGATGCACATCTCAATCGCGGTTTCGAGAAATTTTTGCAAGACCGTATCGACGCAGCACAGCAAGATGAAGTGCGTTATTCACCGCGCGGCGAGCACGATCCCGACAAACTGCATCTGGCGCGCTTTTACTTGAACTGGTTCAGCGGTATCCAACGTGATTACCACGAGCGTTGGAACAAAGACATCATCGGCGGCTTCCGCAAATATCAGGATTTAGGTGCCATCGAGATAACGACCTCGGCCGCCACCCACTGTTTCTCCCCTCTATTGGAAACAGATTCATCCTTGTACGGTCAATTCAAAACAGGGGTGGAAACTCATAAACGTCATTTCGGGCGCGCGCCCAAAGGCTTCTGGCTGCCGGAATGCGCTTATCGTCCCGCTGAAGGCAATCGTCCGCCAATTGAAAAATGGTTGAGCGATCTCGGACTGGAATATTTTTTCACTGAATCATTCGTGATCAAGGGCGGTCAAACCGTTGAGCTGAGGCGCGTTTTCGGCCCATATGGCACGCTCGAATACACTCCAGCGCCGCCGCGTCCGGAGACCGGACTCGATGTTTTCGAAGCTTACTGGTTAAAGGAATATCCCGTTGCCGTCATGGGTCGCCACGAGCAAGCGGGCTACCAGGTCTGGTCTGCCGCCGACGGTTATCCGGGTGACGGCAACTACCGCGAGTTCCACAAGAAAGACGATCGCTCCGGATTGCATTACTGGAAGCTCACATCCAAGACGACAGACCTCGGCGACAAGCAGCTCTACAACCCGGAAGCGGCGATGATCCGCATGCGGGAAAACTCCGACCACTACGTCGGACAGGTGCAGCAAATTCTCACCGATCATTTGAAAGCAACCGGGCAGCAAGGGCTGGTCTTGGTTAGCTTCGACACCGAGTTGTTCGGCCACTGGTGGTTTGAAGGAATCAACTGGATCAAAGAAGTGATCCGCAAGATGCGCACATACACAGCAGTAACTATGCGCACGGCCAGCGAGCATTTGAAAGAGCTGCCGCCGCAAAAAGCGATCGAGATTCCAGAGTCTTCCTGGGGTTCGGGTGGACACTGGCAAGTTTGGCTCAATAATGAAACCGAATGGATGTGGCCAATCATTCACGAATGCGAGCACACGATGGAAGATCTCGCGTCCAAACCACATCCAAATGGGCTGATCGAGCGCGCCGTCAAGCAAGCTGCGCGTGAGTTGGTCTTGCTCGAATCAAGCGACTGGCCGTTCCTCGTCACGACGGGACAGGCAAAACAATACGCAATCGAGCGGTTCAACGGGCATGTGGAGCGCTTCCGCGAGCTCGTCGGCATGATCGGCAGCGGCAAAGTCGACGAAGGCAAGTTGGCGGCGATCGAAGACATCGACAATTGTTTCCCCGACATCTCAATCGCCAACTTCAAAGTGCCTGCCGAACAGCCAAGCACCTCGCTCTCAAGAAGCTAACTCTTTCTGGTAGCGTAGGCAAGGCGGCGAGGAGCCGTCGCAGCCAAGCGGATGCAGAGCGGAGGAGCCGAGGGACGACGGCGACGGAGCGATTACATAGGCGACGGAGCGTCTATTAAGGATGCTGGGCGATCTTGGCGTGCACGCTCGAGGCGGTAATCGTTTTTGCTTCGGGAATGCCGTGGTTGTTGGCGATCTCCTCGACGCGTTCTCGCAATCCTTTGAGTGTGTGCGGCAGCTCAGATTTCACGCCTTCCCGCACAATCCATTTCGGCACCGGCACACCGGGGTCGACGAACATCGAGTAAAGCACTTCGGTGCGAGTGCCATCTTTGAGCGGACGCAGAATCCAACAGCCGCGGAAGTCGCGCAAAAAACCGCCTGTTCTTTTGAACTCAACCACATTCACCGGATCATACTTCGACTCGACCGTGTACGTGATCGTGGGGAAAAGAAAACAAACATAGATGCTGCACTGTAAAACTGAGATATCAGGCTGATCTTTAATGACGTCGCACTGTTTCATTCGCGGACAGATCTTGCCTGCGAACTCGAATGGATTGACCAGAATCGGCCAAACCACATCAGGAGGCTGATCGATCATGATCTTGCCGACAACGAATTTAGTCTCTCCGTTTTCAACGAGATCGACAACTACTTCGCCGTTGTTCAGCCGTGTTTGCGTGTCGGCATCGTCATCGTGCGCCAGCAAAGATTTGGCGCAACACGGATCCGATGATTGAGCAGAATCAACTGCCGAAGCCATATTCCCCAGATTCGACAGCAAAAAAATGACGACGAAAAACAGCGCCGCAAAAACGCGGCTGCAAGAACGCACGACCGAGGCCCTCATTTCAGAAGGATGATTGAGTCTTATGAACTCAGCGTGCTCAGAGGCATTCACACCTGATTACGCTGAATTAATCATACTCCACGACCCGCACGCTGTCCAGTTTTTCGCCAAGCCCAAGCCGTTTCCACACTAAGATCGCCGGCATGATCTTTTACACATGCCTGACGACACCATAGTCAAGAACCCCATAGCATCGCTATCGGCGCCTAATTTGATATTTCTTCAACTGGCACTCAAATTCACTTACCGCGCGTTCCGCTGGTGTAACTTTGCATTGGGAAGTAAGAGGGAGTCATGATCAGAACCAAGATTATTGCCACAATCGGACCATCCTGCAGAGATCCGGCCATGCTGGAGAAATTGATTCGCGCAGGCATGGATGTGGCCAGGATCAATTGCTCGCACGCGGATCATGACTCGATTGCATCGATTACCGTCGACATCCGGGAAATCAGCCAACGCCTCGATAAGTCGGTGGGCGTTCTTCTGGATCTGTCCGGACCAAAACTGCGCACGGGACTGCTCAAGGGCGGCAACCCGGTTGAACTTGTGCAAGGTAAGAAGTTTACTCTCACCAATAAGAAGATCGAAGGCAGCGCCGAAGTAGTCGGATGCAACTATGCGCTTTTGCCGCAGGAAGTGAAAACAGGCGATACCATCCTGCTCGATGACGGCATTATCGAACTCAAAGTTCTGCGCACCAACGACAATGATGTCGAGTGCGAGATCATGAATGGTGGCACTCTGAAAGATCATCAGGGCATAAACTTGCCCGGCGTTCGGCTCTCCATCCCAGCTTTGACAGAAAAGGACAAAGCGGATTTAGCGTTTGGGCTGAAATATGATGTCGATTTTGTTGCGCTCTCATTCGTGCGCGATCCTCAGGATCTGCTGCATCTGCGCGACTTCATCGGCGAGCACTGGCCGCCAGTTCTGCTTGTGGCAAAACTGGAAAAACCGGAAGCAGTCGATCACCTTGAAGAAATTTTGGACGTGACTGATTGCGTCATGATCGCTCGTGGAGATATGGGCGTCGAGCTGCCGCCGGAGAAGGTTCCTCCGGTGCAAAAGCTGATCTGCCGCCGCGCCAACGCCAAGGGCAAACCGGTGATCACGGCGACACAGATGTTGGACTCGATGATTGTCAATCCCCGCCCAACGCGGGCGGAAGCTTCGGACGTAGCCAACGCCATCTACGACGGCACCGACGCCGTCATGCTTTCGGAAGAAACCGCCATGGGTAAGTACCCCCTGGAGTCTGTACGGATGATGAAGCGCATCGCCACCGCCGCTGAAGCCTCAATCGACTTCAGCACGCTGCATCAGCATGAAATGCCCACATCGGCACACGCCATCGCACACGCAGCTTGCAACATGGCCGTCGACATGAAGGCGCGAGTGATTGCCGCTTTCACCAAAACCGGATCGACTGCAAGATTGATTTCGCAGTTTCGCCCACCCGGTCCGATCATCGCACTGACTCAGCACGTGCACGTTTATCGCCAGCTTTCGTTGGTCTGGGGAACGACACCACTGATGCTGACTGAAGTAAGTGATTCAGAATCGACCCTGGCGCTCGTTGAAGAGACACTGCTAAAGCGCAATATCGTTGCACCGAAAGACAGCGTCGTGATCACCGGTGGCTTACCGATTGCCGCGCGCGGTCCCGCCAACTTCGTCAAACTCTCAACGATCTCACCGCGCGTTCCCGCCAGCTATTGGGAGCTGAAAGGCATTTAGCCTTCAAGTAGCGGAGGCAAGGCGGCGAGGAGCCGTCGCAGCCGAAGCGAATGAACAGAGCGGAGGAGCCGAGGGACGAAGGCGACGGAGCGATTAAAACAGGAGAAAGATCATGGCGAACTCGGACCCAGCTGACCACAAATCGTGCTGCGGACCTGGCTATGCGTCGCCCGCAGAAGCTGTAAAAGCGCAACGGGAAAAGTTGCTCTACACCGTCTGCATCTACCAGGGCACGGACATAAATGAGCCCGACTATCTTGCCACCATCGACGTCGATCCTCAATCCAAAACCTATTCGCAAGTCATTCATCGGCTCGAGATGCCGAATGTAGGCGACGAGTTGCACCACTTTGGCTGGAACGCCTGCAGCTCCTGCCACGGCAATCCCGACAAATCGCGACGGTTTGCGGTGTTGCCTGGGAATGCCTCGACCCGCATCCACATAGTCGATATGGTAGACGAACGGGCTCCGAAAATGCACAAAGTGATCGAGCCGGAAGAAATCAAAGCCAAGACCAATCTGACGGCACCGCACACTGTGCACTGCTTGCCAGATTCAATCGTCATCTCGATGCTGGGAGACTCAAACGGCGACGGACCCGGCGGATTCTTGACCCTGGATGAGCACTTTAATGTTGCCGGTCGCTGGGAGCGTGGCATGGACGGAATGCGCTTCAACTACGATTACTGGTATCAGCCGCGCCACAACGTGATGGTTTCCAGCGAATGGGCGGCTCCGAACACATATCAGGCCGGTTTCAAACTCGAAGATGTTCAAGCCGGCAAGTACGGCAGTCAGATTCATTTTTGGGATTGGTCGAAGCGCCAGATCATCAAGACCGTCGATCTCGGTGAAGAAGGCTTGATTCCATTGGAAGTGCGTTTCCAACACGACCCTGAGAGCACCCATGGTTATGTCGGTGCAGCGCTGAGCAGCGCGATGTGGCACTGGTACAAATCCAACGGTGATTGGAAAGTGGAGAAAACGGTGGCGATTCCACCCATTGAGGTTGAGGGCTGGCCCTTTCCCGTACCGGGACTGATTACAGATTGGCTGGTTTCGATGGACGACCGATTTATGTATTTGAGCAATTGGCTGCACGGCGATATCCGCCAGTATGATTTGAGCGATCCATCCAATCCAAAACAAGTCGGGCAGGTCTGGTGCGGTGGCGTGTTGGGCAAAGCACCGACCATCAAAGGACACAAGCTGGCAGGCGGACCCCAGATGATCCAGCTTAGCCTGGATGGAAAGCGACTTTATGTCACTAACTCACTCTATAGCACCTGGGATAATCAGTTTTATCCGGACATTGCTCAGCAAGGTTCCTATCTAATTCAACTTGATTGCGACACAGATCAAGGCGGCTTGCGGATCAACGAAGACTTCTACGTTGACTTTGGCAAGGAACCGAAAGGTCCGTCACGAGCGCATGAGATGCGTTATCCTGGCGGCGACTGCACGTCGGACATCTGGCTGTAATGTACCGGCAAGTCGCCACACCTGGTGATACCAGAAGGTTTCGCTGCGAAAATCGACTGGTTGAGTTCTGCTACCGGATCGACTAATGTTGCTTTATGGCAAAGGTGCTGGTAATAGAAGATGACGCCGCAGTCTGCGAGGCTCTGACCGATTGGCTGGAGGCGGAAGGGCATCGCGCCGAAGCAGCATATGATGGTCTGGAAGGGCTTGAGTTGCTGAAATTCGGCGGTTTTGATCTGGCGATCGTAGATTGGCAACTGCCCACTTTGGCAGGCACCGAGATTTGCGCTCGTTTTCGCCAATCAGGCGGTCGCACACCAATATTGATGCTGACTCAGAAATCCGCGACGATTGAAAAGGCACAAGGTCTCGATGCCGGTGCCGACGACTACCTGCCAAAACCGTTCGACTCGATCGAACTGGGTGCGCGTGTGCGCGCGTTGCTGCGACGCTCGACGGCACTGTTCGAAAAGGCGACGGCCACCGGCAAGCTATCACTAAATCACGGAGCCAGCACCGTGACCGTCGAAGGGCGAGAAATCAAATTGCTCAAGCGGGAATTCGAACTGCTCGAATTCCTGCTTCGTCATCCGGGTACATACTTCTCCGTCGATGACTTGATCAAGCACGTGTGGGATTCCTCAGCAGAAGTCAGCAACGAAGCGCTGAGAACATGCATGAGCCGACTGAGAGCTAAAGTCGATCAACCAGAAAAAACTTCGTTAATCGATACCGCCAAAGGTTGGGGATACAAAATCTCGGACTATTATTTGAAGTAACTGCTGGCGCTCGAGGCGTATGAAACTTAAACAAATCGGCGTTATACTGCTCGGCTTGCCTCTTGTCTGCCAGCTTGCGCTGGGCACCGTGCTGATCGTCGATTTGAATCAGTTGGATGCTGCGGCAAAACGCGAGGCGAACGCCAAGACCGTGATCGCCTGCTGTGGAGCGGTCAGAGCTGCGCTAGCAAAATACACACTGCTGTTGGGGGCGCAGCGCTTCGACAGTAGTGAGGATTCCGCAGCGCGATTAGAGCAGCTCTCATCGCTGGTGGAAACGCAGCTTAATACGCTAAAAGCCCAGGTCAAAGGAGAGCCGCAGGCTGAAGAAGATGTGCGAATTTACCACGCTGCGCTCGACAGGCTGCTGGAATTTTTTGCCGATGCCAGCACGCAGTATACCGGCGGTCAGATCGGCACTCACGTCGCCAGATTTATCAATGAAGGAGAATATCTGGAAGAGTTGACGGCATCATACAAGGATACGCTCCGGCGTGAAGGCGATCTGATCGATCGTTATTCGCCGGTCGAGAATGAGTTTCGTCCGAAGGCAATTAAAGACAGGGAAGCGGCTCTCAATCTCGTGATTGCCGGAGTAGTTTTGAATGCAATTATCGTCGTGGTTTTGGCAGTCTTCTTCGGACGGGTCACACTGTCCCGGTTGAATCAGCTGATGAAGAACATCGGCAAATTCTCCAAGGGAGATGTCGCCCTTGACCCAGTCGATGGTGGCAATGACGAGATCTCGGAACTAGATCGAGAGTTTCGCCTCATGGCGGAAGCCAGACAACAAGCCGAGCAGTTTCGCAGGTCGCTTTATGCAATGGTCAGTCACGATTTGCGTTCGCCGCTCACATCCGCAAGCCTGACACTATCCACGGTGTTGGAGAAGGAACGCCAATCACTCAGCCCACCCACTCTGAAGAAACTGGAACGCCTTAATCATGAAACCTCCAGGCTTGTCAAACTGGCGAACTCATTTCTTGACCTTGAACAAGCAGAAAGTGGCACGCTCGAATTACACAAGAGTGAGAGGAATCCCACTGACTTAATCGACGCTGCGGTCAATGCAGTCAAAGGCATGTCCGATGCGAAGCGGATTGAGATAGTCGCTCACGCAACAGCTACGACAATATTTTGCGACCCGGACAGGATTGTTCAAGTGCTCGTCAATCTGCTTTCCAATTCAATCAGGTATGCACCACGTGATTCCACGATCAAGCTCACGTTTACTAGTGGCAACAACAATGCCAGATTTGAAATTGAAGACAAAGGACCAGGGGTGCCTGAATCAGAAAGAGCCATACTCTTCACTCGATTTGCGCAGATCGCGCAACCGGAAAAACAAGAAGGTGGTGGCACTGGTTTAGGGCTGTATATTTGCAAACTTCTAATTGATGCTCACGGCGGACAGATTGGCATGCAGCCTGGCGCCGACGGCGGCAGTTGCTTCTGGTTTGAGCTTCCACAACCGTGAGAAAATCGCACTCAGTTATGCTTCGGCTTTGACTTGCATTGCTGAATGAATATTTCCTCTTGAGCATGCCAATTCCGAAGCAACGCCGGATCGACAACTAGCAAGCGCTGCGATTTCACCAACTGATCGAGTTTGACAAACTGGTGACGCACTCCTGCTTCATCTCCTCGCTGTGCAAACACTTCGGCGATGTGCGGACGAGCGTTGGAATATGGGCCAAGTTCTATCGTCTTCTTGATGGTGTCGCTCGGTATCTGCAAGGCATCCAGAACCTCGCTGCCCTGCTCGGGCTTACCCCGTTTGGCCAGGATCATAGCGTACATACACTGTGCCTGAATCAAGATCGGAACATTGATCGGATGCTCATGCCTTAGACGCTCCATGGCCTTGCGCGCACAATCTTCGCCTTCTTGATCGTATGTGCCTTTGTCCAAAAGCCAAAACATCACTGCTAGATACGTGCCGATCAGACGTGTTTTATCCAGATCATTCAAATTTCCTGACATGGACTCAGCCAGTGCAATGTAGTTTCGCCGCGCCTGCAATCGAATTGCATCATCGTCGACACCAGTTAGAAGTAGCCACATATCGAGCTGTTGGCGAGGCTGTATGCAAACTTGCGGAAGCAGCGCCATCAGCCTCAGACGTTGCTCGACAGTATGCTGGCCGGAGCGATCGTTCGCCGCTGCGAAGACAAATACACACGCCTCGTTTAGCCAAGTTCGGTATTTGGTCGCAGCAAGCTTACTCGGATTTCTGCTCAATTCCTGCCTGTAGAGAGTGGTGACCGGCAAGAGTTCGTTCCAATACTCGCCGGCGCAGAGGTCCGTTTGCAAAGTGTGCAATTCATCCAAACAAGCTGGACTGGTGAGAGCAAAATACTTACCCAGGACTCGAACTACAGATTGCTGCGCTTTGACAGCCAGTTTCCAGTTGTGCTGCGCATAAGCAAAGTCATGCACGCGCTGCCAATACCGCTTCTCCAGCAGGGAGTCTTTGTAACTGCTGGGCACTGTGTTGCCAATCTGATTAAGCAAGACTTGCGCGTCCTGGAAATGGTGCCCAGCCACTAAATCTTGCACCATGTCTAATTGCAAATCGATCAGCACTTCGGCGTCTGCATGTTCCTCTTTCGCCGCGCCCAACGCCAGTCGATATTCAGACAGCGACTGTTTGTAATCACGTTGCTTGGAAAGCTCATATCCCTTGCTCGAATGAACTCGCCAGTCTTGCCACTTTGTCGCCGCTGCCGCCGCAATTACCGGAAGGAAAATTGCGCAGGCAGATGCAAGCAAAATTAAAAATCGCATGTTCAGCAGTCTTATAGAGCGAGGGTTTTGTGTTGTGTGGGCAGTCTTGTCTAAGTGGATTGAATTGGTCCGCGCCAGGGCATAAGCAGATGTACTGGGTACTACGTCATGCGAGATCATTTATGAGCAGACAAATCGGTAACCTGATTTTCGGAATCGTTCTTGTAGTGATTGCCTTGGGGAATCTGGGAATCAACTTAGCAAATGGTACCCTGGATCTACGGTCCATTGTTCTGGATGGCTCGCTCATTTTATTTGCTGTGAGCCGATTTATGATGTTCGGTATGCCTGGACTGCCTTTGATTAGGCCTTTGAGAATAATAGCTCTCATCGGCGTAGTCGCTTCCTACGCACTGCCGAAAACGTAGTCAGAAGCCAGCCCGCAGCCTGGATAAGCTATACCTTGTGTCCTTTCGCCGCAAAAAGCAAAATCGCCACTCTTTTGAATGGCGGCTATTATAGTCGCTATGCGCACTACTGGTGGTGCGGGCTGTCCAGATTAATCTACCCGACTGGGGGATGGTAATTGGTCTTCACAGACTTGGCATGTTGAAGTAGAGTGGTATTGTGTGGGAATCCCTTAATGATGGTTGTTGAAGAATGCCCCAGGGCGTTCTTGTCGAACTTACTAACCCTTACCTAAGATGATCTTGGCGCCGCCTTGGGCGAAGTCCATCTCAGGCTTTTTAAACGCTCAGGAGGTGGGCCAGATGAATCTCGTTGAAGCCCTAATGTCTAAATTCAAGAAAGTCGACGAGTCGGAACGAAACCGACTGCGCACTGCCCGACCCAGCACCCCCGACAAAGTCGAAAGTGCAGCTGATAACACGACGCTTTCACCAACCAATCGTCCTCGTTCTAAACCGTCGAGCGACATTAATCAGTTGAGAGCATTTGTCAAAAAGAAGAGCCCAGAAGAGTTAAAGGCGGAAGATGCAGCACGTTCGTTGGCAAACGAAAAGTTCACCGAACAAGCAATAAACGACATGAACTACGACAGGGACTAGCTGTTGAAATAAACGCCAACTGCACCTGTGACCCGGCGAATGACGCGCACCGCATCGTGCTCGATTTCTTGCCCGTATTCCAATTCTTCCGCTGCGCGTTTCTTCAACAGCGCGATCAACTCGGCACGTTCTTCATCAGTGAGCTGAATGCGTTTGTGATGATTGTCCGCCGCCAACTTCATCAGCTCGAGAGTTGAAAGATCTTGTTTTACGACAAAAGACATGACGGGCGAATCCCCAAATCGCGATCAGAGTCGATTTCATAATAAGTGTCGGGACGCCAAAGAGTCAAATTTATAATCGCTCCGTCGGCTCCTCCGTCGCCTCCTCCGCTATTCCCCCGTTCGCTGCGACCGGCTCCTCGCCGCTCTTGCTCACTCCTCGAAGTTTCTCTTGCACGCTCCGGCTGCGACGGCTCCTCGCCGCCTTGCCTTCGCTACTTGATCATTCTACAGGGGAGTGTTCCCCGTGGCAGGGGAAACTTCACTCGCGCTCCCCAGGGTACGCTCTAGCGCTCCGCCGGTGTGCACGATGTAGCCGCAAACCGGGTCGTTTTTGAGCATGTACTGCTGGCGAGTCACTTTCATGCCCAGGAGGTTTTCCATCAACCGCGGCTCCAGCACGCAAAGCTGACGGTACTGATTGGCGAGATCGTGCACGGCGCAATGCCGCTGGTAAATGATGAAATTGCCGTCTGGCAGCGGCTCCCATTCAGTCATGTAGCCGAACTCAGTAAATATCTTGGAGACCTCCTCCACCCGTTCACGTAGCGTTTTGTTTTCGACCCGCGACCGCAAACGCTTTGCCAGCCTCTCATTGCGGCGATTAAGCAGCTCCATGACGCCTTTGTGCCCGCTCTGCTCGTAGACGAGGTCGAGCAAATCGATAGCCAGGTTCTGAAAACCCGATGGAAACAAGGTTTCTGCCTTATCGGTCAGCTTATACATGTAGGTCGGGCGACCCCTCGACTGGCGGACAGTTCGGCACTCAATCAATCCGTCACCCTGCAAAGCAGTCAGGTGACGTCTGATCGCCATAGAGGTAATGCCGAGAATCTTGCAAAGCTCTCCCACAGTCACTTCCCCGCCGCGCTTGATATGCAGCAGCACCGCTTCTTGCGTGCTTTCGGGGGTTTCGCTCAATGGGGTCAGCACAATAATTGTTCCGTTTGGCGTTTGATAAAGACTGACTTTAGCCCTTGAAGTTGAGATTGTTGCGAATGTTTCAACGTCAATAGCTTAAACGTATATGACTAATATAACCGCTCCGTCGGCTCGTCCCTCGCCGCCTCCGCGGCAAACCCGCGTTCGCTGCGACCGAGCTCCCCGTCGCTCTTACTCTCTATCTACTTTATTCCATCCTTAAGGATGTAGGATAGTTATTCTATTTTTGATACTATTTTATCTATAAAGTCCATACATTCCAATCTTTGTAATGTTTAAGGTGGGCTCCCAAGAGCAGGGCCAGGCAAAAAAGCTACGATAGCCTTTCGATTGGATATACAGAAAACCGGAAATCAAGTAATGACAGGCAAGCAAGCACTTTTATCGGTACATGATCTGCACGTCCGGGTCGAGGATAAAGAAATCCTCCGGGGCGTTGATTTGACCATCCATGCCGGCGAAGCCCACGTAATCATGGGGCGCAACGGCTCGGGTAAATCGACCTTGTCCTACGCCCTGATGGGTCATCCACGCTACAAAGTCACCCAGGGCACGATTCTCTTCAAAGGCGAAGACCTGACCGAGATGTCGCCGGACCAGCGCGCTAAGGCTGGATTGGCGCTCGCGTTTCAGTATCCCGTGGCCATCCCCGGCGTTTCGGTCTCCAACTTTGTCCGGGCAACCGTCAACGCCGTGCGCGGCAAAGATGTGCCCATAAAAGAGTTCCGCCAGGAGCTGAAAGCCGAAATGAAAAAGCTGGGCGTCGAAGACCAGTTTCTCTCGCGCTACGTCAATGAGGGCTTCTCAGGCGGCGAGAAGAAACGTTTGGAGATTCTCCAGCTTTCCATGCTCAAGCCCGTACTGGCAGTGCTTGATGAAACCGACTCCGGTCTGGACATCGATGCCTTGAAGACGGTGGCAGAAGGCATCAATGCCCTTTCGAAAAATAAGACAGCGCTGTTGCTGATCACGCACTATCAGCGCATTCTCAACTATGTACAGCCTCAATTCGTTCATGTCTTTCAGGATGGACGCATCGTCAAATCGGGCGGACCCGAACTCTCGAAAGAACTGGAAGAACGCGGTTATGACTGGGTCTCGCAAGAGCTCGCACCTTCAGGCGCACTATGATGCCGAAGGAGGAGGAAACAATGGCAGCTGAACTTTCAACCGATCTCGGCAAAATTGGCGACATCGGCGCCGATTACAGCAAATACGGGTTCCACGACGTTGAAAACTACGTCTTCAAGTCGGGTAAGGGACTGACTCGCGAGCTGGTAATCCAGATCTCGAAGATGAAGAACGAGCCGGAGTGGATGCTCAAGTTCAGACTGCGCGCGCTCGATATCTTCCTGAAGAAGCCCATGCCTCGCTGGGCCAATTCGGAATTGCTCGACAAAATCGATTTCGAAAACATCCACTATTACATTCGCCCATCGGAAAAGAGCGAAAACAACTGGGACGAAGTGCCGGAAGGCATCAAGCAAACCTTCGACCGCCTGGGCATTCCCGAAGCCGAGCGCAAATTCCTCGCCGGCGTCACCGCTCAGTACGAATCGGAAGTGGTTTATCACTCGATTCGCGCAGATTTAGAAGAGCAAGGCGTCATCTTCCTGGATATGGACTCCGGGCTGCGCCTGCATGAAGACATCTTGCGCGAGCACTTCGCCACGGTAATCCCTGCGGCAGACAACAAATTCTCCGCCTTGAACTCGGCCGTATGGTCGGGTGGCAGCTTCATCTGGGTGCCACCGGGCGTGCGTGTGGAAATTCCGCTGCAAGCGTACTTCCGCATCAACGCGCAAAACATGGGGCAGTTCGAACGCACATTGATTATTGCCGAACCGGGCAGCTTCATCCACTACATTGAAGGCTGCACGGCGCCCACGTATTCGAGCGATTCGTTGCACTCGGCTGTGGTCGAGTTGATCGCCAAGCCCGGCGCGCACATCCGTTATACGACCATCCAAAACTGGTCGAAGAACGTGTACAACCTCGTGACCAAACGCGCGGTCGCACACGAAGACGCGAAGGTCGAATGGGTCGACGGCAACCTCGGTTCCAAATTGACGATGAAGTATCCATCGATCTATCTACTCGGCAAGCGCGCTCACGGCGAAGTGCTTTCGATCGCCTTTGCCGGCGAAGATCAACATCAAGACGCCGGCGCCAAAATGGTGCACGCTGCGCCCGACACCACTTCGATCATCGTTTCCAAATCGATCTCGAAGAACGGCGGTCGCACATCGTACCGCGGTCTGGTCAAAGTCTATCCCAATGCCACCGGCGTCAAGTCGAGTGTCAAATGCGATGCACTTTTGATGGACGAAAATTCGCGCTCCGATACATATCCAACGATGGAAATCGACGAAAAAGACGTGACCATCGAGCACGAAGCTACGGTTTCCAAAGTCGGCGAAGAACAGTTGTTCTACCTGATGAGCCGCGGGCTCACCCAGGACGAAGCGACGGCGATGATTGTGAATGGCTTCTTCGAGCCGTTCACGAAAGAACTGCCGCTGGAATATGCTGTCGAGTTGAACCGTCTGATTCAGCTCGAAATGTCCGGTTCGGTCGGCTAATTATGGACCGCCATTACCTGCCGAGCCGGGCAACAAGCGTGGCTCAGTTGAGATTGTGAAACCATATGCGGTGGCATAGATGACAGACCAAGAGAAGGAAAGCAAAAGCAAAATGTCTGACTCCAGTACGGCGAATACAATTGCACGCGAGCGCGTGGACAATCTGGCTACGCGCAACAGCGAGCCGGTGTGGTTGAAAGAACTGAGGCTGGGCGCTTGGGAGCAGTACTTGCAAACGCCGATGCCGGCGCCGCGCGATGAAGAGTGGCGCAAGGTCGATGTCGAAGTCGTCGATCTGAGCAGCCTGAAGGCGATCGATCTCTCAGCTGCGGTGCAAGAGAAGAAACCTTCGAAACTGCCGCAATACTTTCAATCTGCCCTGAAGGCTTTTGAAAACGCCGCCGGCACTGTCGTTGAAACCACTGGTTATTCGTGGGGCGAACTGCGCGACGATCTAGCGAAGCAAGGCGTGATCTTCTGCAGTCTCAAGACTGCGTTGGAGAAGCACCACAATCTCGTGCGTCCTTATTTGGAACGCAAGCTGGCGTCTGACGGCAAGTTCGGTCTGATGAATAAAGCGCTGTTCAACAGCGGCTCATTCCTCTATGTTCCCGCGAACGTGGAAGTGAATGGACTGCTCCTCAGCTTGGTTCATCTGAACGAGCAAGACACCAAGCCTGGTATCGCGGTGTTTCCCCGCACGATTATCGTTCTGGAACCGAACAGCAAGGCGAGCATCCTTTCAGCGGTGAGCACCGAGGATGGTGACGAGCAAAAGATCACCAGCCTCTCTAACGCATCGGTCGAAGTATTTCTCGGGCAAGCAGCAAACCTGTCGTATGTAGAACTGCACAAGTTTGGTCAACGCACGTTTGCAATCGCACGCAACCACAATGAAGTCGCGCGCGATGCATCCTTCTACTCCTTATCGGTCGGACTGGGCGGCGGGCAGATCAAATCGGACATCGATACCTTCCTCACCGCACCCGGAGCGGTTAGCGACGTCGAGGGCGTAGTTCTCGGCAACGGCTCGGAACACTTCAGTTTTAACACCGTGTTGGAACACAATGCGCCTGACACCAAATCGAACATCAATTTCAGAGTGGCACTGAAAGACAGCGCATCGTCTACATACTTGGGAACGATCCGTGTCGCCAAGGTGGCGCAACGCACAGATTCAATGCAGACCAACAAAAACTTACTGCTCGGCAGCGACGCCAAAGCCGATTCGATTCCAAAACTGGAAATTCTCGCAGACGATGTGAGATGTTCGCACGGAGCGACAGTCGGTCCAGTCGACAAAGAGCAACTGTTCTACCTGCAAAGTCGCGGGCTGACGCGGGAGCAGGCGGAAGAACTGGTAGTCACAGGATTCTTCAAAAAAATCTTCGACACTTGCACCGTCAACGGTGTCACAGAATACATCGCCGATTTACTGGCGGACAAAATCCACGGACAAGATTGATTATGGCAGACGAGTTTCACAAAGTAGCAAACGTCGACGACATCCCCGAGGGACAGGCAAGAGTATTCGAGATCGGCGGACGCCGGTTGGCGTTGAGCAAAGTCGAAGGCGAAATATTTGCCATCGACGACATCTGCACACACGACGGCGGACCGCTTGGCGAAGGCGAGTTAGTTGACCATCAAATCGAGTGTCCGCGGCACGGCGCTCGCTTCGACATCCGCACTGGAAAAGCGCTCTGCCTGCCCGCGGTGCTCGGTGTCAAAAGCTATCCCCTCGAAGTGAGAAACAATGAAATTTGGATCGCTGTACCCGTCGGTGTCGGCGGCAGCGCTTAGGTGACAGATGCACAAGGATCACAAGCTGGTAGTGAGCAAGAGCGGCGAGGAGCCGGTCGCAGCGAACGGCGGGCTGCGCGGAGGAGGCGAGGTACGATGCCGACGGAGCGCATGAATATGTTGAATGTAAATGAAATCCGCAAAGACTTTCCCATTCTCGATCGCAAGATCAACGGCAACCGGCTCGTCTATTTGGACAACGCTGCTACTTCGCAAAAGCCGACATGCGTCATCGACGCGCTGACGAATTACTACCAGAACTACAACGCCAACGTGCATCGCGGCATCCACACCCTGAGCGAAGAAGCGACCGAAGCGTTCGAAGGTGTGCGTGAAAAAGTACGTGCCTTCATCGACGCACCCAGCACTCGCGAGATCATCTTCACGCGCAACACGACTGAAGCGCTCAACCTGCTCGCATACAGCTGGGGTAGGCAGCACGTTCTGAAAGGTGACGAAATCGTCTTGACGGGGATGGAACATCACTCCAACTTCGTGCCCTGGCAAGAGCTGGCGAAAGAACGCGAAGCAAAGCTAGTGTTTCTCGAACAAACACCGGAAGGTTTGATCGATCTCGAAGCGGTCAAACGCCAGATCACCAACCGCACTCGCATCGTCAGCATCACGCAGATGTCCAACGTGCTCGGCGTCATCACACCGATTCGTGAAATCTGTGAAATCGCGCACAAACACGGGGCGATAGTCATCGTTGATGCGGCGCAGGGCGTTCCGCATCTGCCGACATCCGTCAGAGATCTCGGCTGTGACTTCCTTACCTTTTCGTTTCACAAAATGCTGGGACCGACCGGCGTCGGCGTTCTCTGGGGCAAGGCAGAATTGCTGGAAGCGATGCCGCCTTTCCTCACCGGTGGTGACATGATCTCGTCAGTCACACGTGAACGCACGACATGGAACGAGCTGCCCTGGAAGTTCGAAGCCGGTACGCCCAACATTGCCGACGTGATCGCTTCAGGCGTAGCGCTGGATTATCTCACCAAGCTCGGCATGCACAACATACGCCAGCATGAAATCGAGTTGACCGAATACGCCCTGCAGGCGCTGCAAGAGCTAGGCTCAGTCAAAATCTACGGCCCGCTCGACGCGCAATCGCGCGGCGGCGTCATCGCCTTTAACTTCTCCGACGTGCACCCGCACGATCTCGGTCAAATTCTCAACGAGTCCGGTGTGGCGATTCGAGCCGGACATCACTGCTGCCAGCCGCTCATGCGCGACCTGAATGTGCCCGGCACAGCGCGCGCGAGCTTCTACATCTACAACACCAGGGATGAAGTCGACGCTCTCGTTGCCGCCCTGAAAGAAGCAGAAAGGTTGTTAGGACATGTCGCTCTCAGATGATCTATATAGAGAAACAATTCTCGACCACTATCACCACCCGAGAAATCGTGGAAAGATAGACGAGCCGGGCGTTACCATCGAGGGCGTCAACCCTCTGTGCGGCGACGAGCTTACCTTATATATGAATGTCGAGAATGGATCGATTCAGGATCTGAAAATCGAAGCTAAAGGCTGTTCGATCAGTATGGCTTCAGGTTCGATGATGAGCGAAGCGGTGCACGGGCAGCCGCTCGAGAAAGTCGAGCAAGTCGTCGACCTGTTCAAACAAATGATGCTGGATAAAGCGTCTAAAGTGGAGATGCCGGAAGATCTCGAAGACCTTCAGGCACTGGAAGGGGTAAAAAAATATCCCGTACGGATCAAGTGCGCGCTATTGCCTTGGAACACCCTTCTGGAGGGAATCCACCAGAGCGCCGCCGATAAGAATGGCAAAGGAATCACAGGAAAGATAGTCGAATCATAAACAGGAACGATCGGGAGAGTGAGCAAGAGCGGCGAGGAGCCGGTCGCAGCGACGAAGAAAGCGCGGAGGAGTTGAGGGACGAAACTCCGGAGCGCATAAGAAGGAGAAGAGCATGTCTACCCTGCAAGAAGACGTTGTACGGGAAAATCTGAGAATGGTGGTTGATCCGGAACTCGGCATCAGCATTGTCGACCTGGGTCTTGTATATGGCATTGAAATCGAAGAAGGCAACGTCAAAATCAAGCTGACTCTGACCAGCCCGGCGTGCCCGCTGGGCGCCGTCATTCAAGGACAGGCGCACACCGCCGTGAAGAAGCTGCCCTGGGTCAAAGAAGTGAAAATCGACCTGGTCTGGAGCCCGCGCTGGGACCCCCGAACCATGGCCAGCGAAGACGCCCGCATGGAACTGGGCATCATCTAGGAACACTTCGGCAAGTTTTCCGCGTTTTTTTTCCATTTGACTATTTTGGTCAGGTCTTGGTCAAATTGTTCCAGTAACTTAAGGACATTCGAAGCGCACCGATCACATACGTTGGTGAAGCCTACGACCCCCAGCATATCGAGTCCGCGCCTTTCTGCTTGCGACCTTCTTACCCCGACATCACACCCAGACAAGACTGACAGCCTGAATGCGGTAAGCACCGCAACGTCATGCAGCGAATTCGCTCGTATGGTGAGTGCTCTGCGCTGTCGTGCCTGCGCCACGCTTTCCCAACCCAAGGGTGATTTTAAATGTTCAACGAACTGACAATGCCAGCGCCATCAAATTTGGTGACAATCGATCAACTCAGCATCGAGAACGGTAGTTTTGTCGGAGTGATTATCAAACTTTCTTCCGCAATCAAGAGATTCTTCTCAGTCGAGTGCTGTTTGAAAATCATCGCCACAGCGGCAGTATTGGATGTCTTGATTTTACTGTTCGTCCTCAATTCACTGACCGTCTCCGGCGGCACCAGCCTCACACAAATCTTTGCGATGTAAGACGAGACGCTTACGAATCGTAACTAACAAAGTTTATGCGCAGCAGACTCGACAAACCTGACCAGGGATTTCCCTGCCAGGTTTGAAGAGCTTTAAGGGCTTGATTATTGTTGTGCTCTCAGAAAAGAGCCCGCTTTTCCACAGCAACTAATGAAACTGTCCTGACATGGCAGTAAACTTGGGGTTTACCAGCCTCGCACATTGTCAAGCAAGGCGCAAACCCCAAATCGTGATGACCAAACCGCTAATTCATGACCACGACGGCCACGTCGACGACATGTTGAGTTGCATGCTTTTGTGGCTTTCGGATGCGGTTGAGTTGCTGGCTGTGGGCGTCACCAATGGCGATTGCTACGTAGATCAAGCATTTGAGGCGCTGGTGAAAATCGCCACGTTTCTCAACCTTGAAGGTACGGAGCTGGCGATGAGCGAAGATGAGATGCCTCATCCGTTCCCCGACAACTGGCGGCGAGAAAGCTACATCATCAACGAACTGCCGGTATTCTCCGAAAACGATCTAAAGAAACCGTATCAGCAGGGCAAATTCAGACGGTCAGACACGGTGTTCTTCGACTGCCTGTCGCATTCACGCCGGTCGGTGACGATCGTTACCACCGCGCCTTTGACAAACGTCGCCGTGGTTCTGCGCGATCAACCAGATCTGAAAAAGAACATCGAGGAGTTTGTCATCATGGGCGGTGCCATCAACGTTCCAGGCAATGTAGAAGAAGCCGGACACGACGGCAGCGCCGAGTGGAACGTGTACGCAGATCCACAAGCGTTCAAGACCGTACTCGATTCCGGCGTGCCGATTAAATTGATTACTTTAGATGTAACCAACGAATTGCCGGTGACGCCGGAATGGCTGCACCGGCTTGATGAGCAGTCAAACACCTCACGCGCATCATTGTTGGCGGCGAAATTATTTTCCCTGGTGAAAGGCTTCAACTACTATTTTTGGGATACGGTGACGGCTGCGGCCGCGATCAAACCGGATCTTTTTACCTTCAAAGAGATGAAGATCGATGTATCTACCCAGGGCAAAAGCGCCGGCAAAACTTCGACCTCGCTCTTCGGCGGGCGGAAAGTTCAGGTGGCAACCCACGTACAAAAACAGGGTTTTGAGGATTTGCTTTTGTCCATTCTGCGTACAAAATAGAATCATGCAATTGTTCAGTGGAGACCGCGGACGCAAGGCGGCGAGGAGCCGACGGAGCGCTTACAAACTGACCCGCCGGAAGAATAAGTGAACATCACATCCAAACTGCTCATCTGGCGCACCATGATCAGGGAGCGCATCCAACCGGTCGTTTCCAACACCAAATTCAAATGGTTCCAACGAGGGCTTTGGGCTGTTTCGATCGTCTGGGCCGTGAATCTGGGAATTCAGAGCGTTCCTTTTTACACGGCGATCGGTGCGGGCGAAGCAGCCTATAAGGCAGGAAACTACAGCGAAGCTGAAGAGCAATTCAAAAAAGCATGGGCGGCGGCGCAGAAATTTTCACCGTTTGATCCACGCCGATCAAAGGCATTGAACGATCTGGCTGAACTCTATCGCACCCAGGCCCAGTATGCCAAAGCAGAGCCACTCTATCTCGCTGCAATCGAAGATGCGAAACAACTGGGCACCGGGCGAGAGGAATATGCGCTCAGCATCAACAATCTGGCATCGTTGCAGTCTGACGCGGGCATGTATGAAAGCGCAAAGGAACAGTACCAGCGCGCCTTGAAAATTTGGGACGAGCAGGTGCGCAAACCGAACGACGTGAAACGCGCAGCAATTTTGTGCGGGCTTGGCAAAGTCTATCGCGAGTTGGCTGACTACAAACAAGCTGAAGCACTGTATGAGCAAGCTCTGAATATCGAGACTAGCGTGCTCGGACCAAACGATCCTCAGCTTGCCGTGGTCATAGACAACCTCGGCAGTTTGTATCGTGAACAAGGACGATCGGCTGAAGCTAACGTGATGTATAAGCGAGCACTGGCGATCGATATGGCGACGCCAGGCTCTGTGAATCTCGACGAGGCTTCTGACAAAAACCATTTGACCGGGCGCTATCTAACGCTTGGAGGATTGGATGATGCGGAAACGCTGTACAAAGAAGAGCAAGTCATGCGCAAGCAGGCGCCGGGAGAGAATCATCTGCTGCAGGCGAAATGCTTTTGCAGTCTGGCGGAGCTCCGTTTGCGTCAAGGAAAACCAAATCAAGCGCATCAAGATTTGCAAAAAGCACTGGATATTCAGCTTAGGACTCTCAACCCCAAGCATCCCGACCTGGCGAAAACCTACAACTTGCTCGGCGCAGCTTATCTGGGCGAACACCGATACCGCGACGCCGGGGAAGCTTTGGACAAGGCATATCAAATCAGACACGAAATTTTAGCCCGCGACCATCCGGATCTCGCCGCCACACTCCTGCTGATGGCCGAACTTCAATACACGCTCGGCAACCGGTCCGAAGCGCAAAAGTCGGCGCAAGCGGCGGTTGACATTTACTATCATGTCTTTGGCCCCAGCCATCCCAGAACCCAAAGCGCACTGGCAATACTGCGAGCGACTCAACTACCCGGTCACGTCGCAAATCAAGGCGAGCCACCGGAGAAGCTGCAGTGGTTGTTCAGAGCGCAAGAGTTCAGGGAAAATGGTCTGCGTGCAAACAAGACAACGGCACCGCAGCCAAAGCAAGACAAAGACGACGACGTGGTGCCGCAGTGGCTAAGAAGAGCGAATCAGTTCAGGGCCGAAAACCCCGCAGCCAAATAGAGCAGGCAGCATTATCGCTGTTTCAGCTCCAGCTGCCACGGCAAGTAAAGAATAGAATCTGTTAGTTTGCAGGCCGGAAGTAAAAGTGAACATCACTGCAAAACTTCAAATCTGGCGCACCATGATCAGGGAGCGCATTGAGCCCGTCATTTCCAATACAAAATTCAAATGGTTCCAACGAGGGCTCTGGGCTGTTTCGATCGTCTGGGCCGTGATTATGGGAATTCAAAGCGTTCCTTATTATGCGGCGATCGGTGCGGGCGAAGCCGCCTATAAGGCAGGAAACTACAGCCAGGCCGAAGAGCAATTCAAAAAAGCATGGGCGGCGGCGCAGAAATTTTCGCCGTTGGATCCGCGCCGATCAAAGGCACTGAACAATCTGGCTGAACTCTATCGCACCCAAGCCCAGTATGCCAAAGCGGAGCCACTCTATCTGGCAGCAATCGAAGATGCAAAACAACTGGGAAGCGGGCGAGAAGAATATGCGCTGAGCATCAACAATCTGGCATCGTTGCAGTCTGACGCGGGCATGTATGAAAGCGCAAAAGAGCAGTACCAGCGCGCCTTGAAAATTTGGGACGACCAGGTGCGTAAACCAGACGACGTTAAGCGCGCCACGATTTTGTGCGGGCTCGGCAAGGTCTATCGCGAAGAAGGGGACTACAAACAGGCCGAAACACTTTACGAGCGAGCCAAGGATATCGAAACCAAAGCCCTCGGTCCGAACGATGCTCAGCTTGCCGTGCTGATGGACAACCTCGGCACTTTGTATCGAGCGGAGGGAAGGTACGATGAGGCCCAAGTTATGTATAAGCGGGCCTTAGCCATCGACCTCGCCGTCCTGGGCGCTGCACACCCGGATGTGGGTACCGACAAAAACAATCTGGCGGGGCTGTACCGGATGATGGGTAAATCTGATGACGCAGAACTGTTGTATAGAGAAGCGCTGATCATTCGCAAACAATCGCTGGGAAGCGATCATCCTCTGGTAGCAAAATGTTTTTGCGGGCTGGCAGAGCTGCGTTTGAGACAAGGTAGGCCGGGCGAAGCGGTGCAAGACTTACGGCGGGCGCTCGACATTCAGATCAAGGCGCTCAACGCCAAGCACCCCGACCTGGCGAAAACATATGACCTTCTGGGTACAGCCTATCTGATGCAGCACCGGTATCGCGAATCCGCCGAGGCTTTGAACAAGGCGTATCAAATCCGACGTGAGGTATTGGCTTG
>Ga0206819_10094_pt1 | contig 32927 bp, 31 predicted proteins | sample Alteio_BWOrgCont_87_FD_152855 | JGI IMG/M metagenome (GOLD analysis project Ga0206819, IMG submission 152855) | Enriched cells from forest soil in Barre Woods Harvard Forest LTER site, Petersham, Massachusetts, United States -... | ecosystem: Environmental > Terrestrial > Soil > Temperate forest >... | reverse complement strand
TCCCGGCAGCGCTCAGTAAGTTCACTGAGATGGCCCTCAGGCGAACACCTCAAATCACCCTAACGGCACACGAGAGTGCGCTACATTTAAGGACACGCGGGAGGCGCTATGCCGGATCTTTCTTTACCAATGATTGTTGCGGTAATCGTCGTAATCTATCTGCTGTCGAGCATTAAGATCCTGGCCGAGTATGAACGCGGCGTGATCTTCCGGCTGGGGCGCGTGCTGGCTAACCCCAAGGGGCCGGGCGTGATCCTAGTGTTCAAGCCGATCGACCGCATGGTGCGGATTTCCCTGCGCACCGAGGCGATGGAGGTTCCACCGCAGGACGTGGTCACGCGCGACAACGTGACGGTTAAGGTGAACGCGGTGATCTATTTCCGTATCGTGGACCCCGCGAAGGCGGTGATCGAGGTGGCGAACTACTTATATGCGACCTCGCAGCTTTCGCAGACCACGCTGCGCAGCGTGCTGGGCGAAGTGGAGCTGGACGAATTGCTCAGCCAGCGCGAAAAGCTGAACGTGAAGCTGCAATCGGCGCTGGATCTGCACACCGGTCCGTGGGGCGTGAAGGTGGCGCTGGTGGAAGTCAAGCAAGTGGATCTGCCGGACCAGATGATCCGGGCGATCGCACGGCAGGCCGAAGCGGAACGCGAACGGCGCGCGAAAATCATTCACGCCGAGGGCGAAGTGCAGGCCTCGGCCAATCTCGAAAAGGCGGCGGAGATGCTGGGACGGCAGCCGGCGGCCATCCAGCTTCGATACCTGCAAACGCTGGTCGAGATCGGCTCGGAGAAGAACACCACTGTCGTGTTCCCGCTGCCAATGGATATACTGTCTTCATTAACCAAAGTTTTGAGGAAAATGGCGGGTCCGGAAGGGGACGGCCCGGCCTGACCCTGTACTGAAAGAAGCCATGCCCAAGAACGAAGAAGGCGAATTTGAGTTAATCCTGGGGAACAAGCAGTTGTTGAGCGTGTTCTTCATCGTGGTGGTGCTGCTCGGCGTGTTCTTCACGATGGGATACATCGTGGGTCGCAACTCGCCGCTGGCTACAGCCGACTCCACGCCGGGAGAGAAAAAAGAAGGCAAGCCAATGATGGTGGATTCGGCGGCGACGCGCGAATCCGCGTCGACAGCGGCGGCTCCGGCTAAGGAAACGCCGGCCCAGGAAACCGCGCCGGCGCCCAGGGAGACCGCGCCGCAGCAGCCGGCCGAATCGAAACCGGCGCCGCCGGTCGTCGCGAAACGCGAATCGCCCGTCTCTAAACGGGAAGCGCCGAAACCCGAGCCGGTGAAGCCGAAACCAGAGCCTGTCAGATCCGCGGCGGTCGACCGTCCGGGCGGAACCTATCTGCAACTGGCCGCGACTTCGCAGCGCGAAGCCGATATCGAAGTGGACGTGCTGCGGCGCAAAGGATTTCGCGCCATGTCGGCGGAGATCCCGGAAAAGCCCGGCACATTCCGCGTTCTGGTGGGCCCGGTGCCGGAAGGCGACGTCAATAAGACCAAGACCGATTTGCAGAACGCCGGTTTTCCGGGAGACAAGGCCATCCGGCGGACGCTGTGAACGGGCCGCTGGTTCAACTGGATGTGGCGCAGCCGCGGCTGCCGGAGTGGCTCCGCAAGCGCGGCACGCATTTCGAAGCCGTACACGATTTGAAGGCGGAATTGCGTCGCCGGAATCTGCACACGGTGTGCGAATCCGCACGCTGCCCGAACATGCACGAATGTTTCGAGCGCGGCGCGGCGACGTTCATGATCCTGGGTAATCTGTGTACGCGCGGCTGTGGATTCTGCTCGGTACCGAAGAGCGCACATCCTTTGGAACTGGATCCGGAAGAGCCAGCCAATGTCGCCAGGATGGCCGCGGCGATGCGACTGCGCTACGTGGTGATCACCAGCGTGAATCGCGACGATCTGGGGGACGGCGGGTCGCGGCATTTTGCTTCGACCGTTCGCGAAGTGCGGAGCGCGCTGCCGGACGCGCGCGTGGAAGTTTTGACGCCGGATTTCTGCGGCGATCTCGAAGCCGTCGCCCGGGTGCTCGACGCGGGTCCGCACGTGTTCAATCACAATATGGAAACCGTTGCGCGCTTGTACAAACGCGTACGTCCGCAGGCAGATTACCGGCAATCGCTGAACGTTCTTCAATTTGCCAAACAGTATCGGCCCGAGTCGCTGACCAAATCAGGGTTAATGGCCGGGTTGGGCGAGACTTTGCAAGAGGTCGAGACGCTGCTGCGCGATCTGCGTGATGCAGATGTGGATGTCGCGACGCTCGGTCAATATCTTCAGCCGCGGCGGCGGAATCTGCGCGTTGAGGAGTATGTGACGCCTGCGCAGTTCGACGCTTATCGCGAGTACGGACTGTCGATTGGATTCAAAATGGTGTTCAGCGGTCCGCTGGTGCGCAGTTCTTACATGGCGGACCTGGTGAGCGCCGATCTGTGATTCTTTCGCTGGCCACGGCCGTCTGTCTGATTCTGGTTTTTCCCCGATTCAATTTCACCTGGCTTGCGCCTATTGCGCTCGCGCCGATCTTGTTCGCCTGCGCGCGCGAGTTGTCCTGGAAGCGGCGCTTTCTGAACGGATGGGCAGCGGGATTCGTGTTCTGGTTCGGGGTCTGCTACTGGATTCAGTTTGTTCTCGAAGTCCACGGCGGGTTGGGGCGATGGGGCGGATGGGCGACGTTCACGCTGTTCTCCCTCCTCAAAGGGCTGCACCTGGCGATTTTCGCGGCGCTGGCGGGATTGCTGATGCGGAGGTGGTGGGCGATGCCGGCCGTGGCGGCATTATGGGCCGGGATCGAACGCACGCATGGTCCGCTGGGGTTCACGTGGCTGCAACTGGGCAACGCGGGAATCGACATGCCGGTTCCCATGCGGCTGGCGCCGATTCTGGGCGTCTACGGATTGTCGTTTGTATTCGCGATGCTCGGCTGCGCGGTCGCGCTGGTGATTCTGCGCCGGCCTCGACGGGAACTGGCCTGGCTACTGGCGCTGCCGTTGATCCTGCTATTGCCTGCCGCGCCTGCGCCTGAAGCCGGCGATCAACACGCGCTGCTGGTGCAACCGAATATCGACACCGAGATGGAGTGGACCACCGCATCACTGACACGGGTGGAACGCGATCTGGCCATTCTTTCGCATTCGCCGGGCGGTCATCTGATCATCTGGCCCGAAGCGCCGGCCCCGTTCTATCCCAGCGACGCGGAGTTCCGCGCCTATGTGGAAGGCGTCGCGCGATCGGAGCAGTCCTATTTCCTGTTCGGCGGGGTCGCGTACAACTCCGAGCGCGCGCCGCTGAATTCGGCGTTTCTGTACGGTCCATCGGGGCAGATGATGGATCGTTACGACAAGATCGACCTGGTGCCCTTTGGAGAATTTGTCCCGAATATTTTCTGGTGGGTGAATCGCGTTACGAAGGAAACGGGCGATTTTGCTCCGGGCAGCCGCATCGTCGAATTCAAGGTCAACGGCCACCAGTTGGGCGCGTTCATTTGTTACGAATCGGCGTTTCCGGACCTGGTCCGCCAGTTCACGCGCGGCGGCGCCGAAGTGCTGGTCAATATGTCGAACGACGGCTATTTCGGCCACACGTCGGCACGCGAACAGCATCTGGCGCTGGTCCGGATGCGGGCGGCGGAAAATCGACGGTGGATTCTGCGGGCGACCAACGACGGGATTACGGTGACCGTGGATCCCGCGGGCCGTATCGTTTATCGCGGAGCGCCGTATCAGGAGCTGGCCAGCGAGGTCAGCTATCGATATCTTTCGAATGTCACGCCGTACACACGCTGGGGGGATTGGTTCGCGTGGGGATGCCTCATCGCCGCGGGAATTTTATTGGCCGTTAATAAACGTTCATTCACGTTCATGAACGGCAAAGAAACTACCCGTGGCGGATGACCAGCACATCGCCATCTTTGACGATGTACTCTTTTCCCTCGAGGCGCAGCAAGCCTTTTTCTTTCACGCCGGGATAGCCTCCGAGGTCGATCAGGGTTTTCCAATTCACCACTTCGGCGCGGATGAACTTCTTTTCGAAATCGCTGTGGATGGCACCCGCGGCTTTTTGCGCGGTGCTCGCCATCGGAATTGTCCAGGCGCGCACTTCCGTTTCACCGGCGGTTAGAAAGCTCATCAAGCCGAGTAGCGCGTACGTGGCTGCGATCAGCCGCTCCAGGCCCGATTCCTTCAATCCATAGCTGGCCAGATATTCGCGGGCCTCTTCGGCCGATAGCTCGGAAAGCTCTGCTTCCACTTTGCCGCAGATCGCCGTCACTGCCGTGCCCGGGCGGTTTGCAAATGGCCCGGTACGATATTTCTCTTCCACTTCCTGCATCCGGGACGCGTCTTCCTCCCCGATATTCAGGACCACCAGCATGGGCTTCAGCGACAGAAACTGGAAGCCGCGGATGCGCTTTTCATCCTCGCCTGAAAATTCCAGGCCGCGCAGGGGACGATTGGCCTCAAGCTCCGCTTTCAGGCGCTCCAGCAGCGCGAATTCGGCGTCGAGCTCCGGATTGCGCGTCTTCTTTCGATCCTTGTCGACGCGCTCCATGCGTTTTTCGACCACCGCGAAATCGCTCAGGATCAGCTCGACCTCAACGTCTTCGAAATCGCGCAGCGGATCGACCGAGCCTTTTTCATGCGGCACCGTGTCGCTTTCAAAAACGCGAACCACGTGCGCCAGCGCGTCGACCACGCGGAGACTGGCCAGGCAGCTCGGGTCCCGCAGGGCTTCTTTCGAGATCGCCGGGAAATCCAGATATTCGACGGTGGCGTTGGTGATTTTGGGCGGATCGAAAATCTTGGCGAGAGCTTCGAGACGCGCATCGGGAACCTTGGTCATTCCGACGCGCGCTTCAAGAGAACCGACGCGCGCCGATTCATGCACGCCGGTCAGGATCGTAAACAGACTGGTCTTGCCCACCATCGGCAGGCCAACGATTGCAGTTTTCATGTTCGAAGAAGTTCGTGGTTCGTGGGTCCGTACGAACGACGAACCACGCACCACGAACCTCTATAGTGGCACGTCCACCAGCGTAAGGATTTCGCCCAGAATTTTTTCGGCGACTTCGGCCGAGCGCTGGGCGATGGCGACGCGCGTGTTCACCACCACTCGGTGCGCGAATACGGGGACCACCAGGCGCTTCACGTCGTCCGGAGTGGCGTAGTCGCGGCCTTCGACGGCAGCCAGCGCCTGGGTGGCGCGATACAGCGCCTGCGCGCCGCGCGGACTTACGCCCATGGCCACCGATTCATGCGACCGCGTCCGTTCCACAATCGCCAGCATATAATCGATCAACGATTCATCCACGGTGACCTGCGCGGCGGCATCCTGAAGCGCGGTCAGCTCATCGCCGGAGATCACGGGACGCACCGGATCGTGCCCGGTGACGGCAGCTTGCCTGACGATTTCACGCTCCGCGGCGTGATTGGGATAGCCGATGCGGATGCGCATCAGGAAACGGTCAAGCTGCGATTCGGGCAGCGGATAGGTGCCGTGATGCTCCACCGGATTCTGCGTCGCGATCACCATGAATGGCTGCGAGAGCGGCCAACTGCGGCCGTCAATAGTGACCTGCAATTCGTTCATGGCTTCCAGCAGGGCGGATTGCGTCTTCGGTGTCGCGCGGTTGATTTCGTCGGCCAGCAGGAAATTGGTGAAGATGGGTCCCTGCTTGAATTCGAACTCCTGCGTGTGGGCGTTATAGATGGTGACGCCGACCACGTCACTGGGCAGCATGTCGGAGGTGAACTGCAGCCGATGGAAGTTCGATCGCACGCTACGCGCCAGCGCCTGGGCAAGAGTGGTCTTGCCGACGCCGGGGACGTCCTCAATCAACAGGTGCCCACGCGCGAGTAAGCAGGCGAGCGAAAGCCGCAAGACTTCGGCCTTCCCGCGAATGGCATCGCCCAACGCGGATTCGATTTCCGATAATCTGGAGAGCGAAACGGGCGGGGAGTAGACAGATTCCCGCTGGACCATCATTGTCATGATATCGAATATATTGACGCTCTTTGTCCTGGGAACGTTGGCATGCGCGGCGCAAACGCCCGCGAAACCTCCGGCGGCGGCTGCGGGAGCGGCAAAATCAGCTCCCAAACCGGCCGCTAAATCCGCCCCGCCGGGCGCGGAAGCCGCTATCCGCGCGGTGCTCGACCGGCAGCAGACCGATTGGAATCGCGGCGATACCGACGGGTTTCTGCTGGGCTACGACACGGACACAGTCTTCGTGGGCGACAAGATCACCAAGGGCCTGGAGGAGTTACGCGTCCGGTACCAGTCGCATTATCCGACACGCGGGTCCATGGGGCACCTGACGTTTTCAGATATGGAAGTGCACCTGATGGGTCCGGAGTACGCCTACGTGATCGGCCACTGGCGCCTGGAGCGCAAGGCCGAGGACGGCGGGGAAACGGGTGGAATGTATACCCGGCTGTTCAAGCACACGCCGCGCGGGTGGAAGATTATCGTCGATCATACGAGCTAGCGGTTCGTGGTGCGTAGTTCGTCGTCCGGACCTACCGCGAACTCACGAACCACGGACCTACTGTAGATTCATGTCGACGACGTTGATGATGAACCGCTCTGGCGGCAGCGCGCTTACCGGCGCCGGACTCATTCCGGCCCAGGTGGTATAAGCACTGCTGGCGACCGTCTGGTTCAGGTAAAACAGGAATTGATTCGAGAAGCACTTGAGCGGCGGCGGTTTGCGGAAAGTCAGGCGCATGCCGACGGCTTTCTCGATTCCCACGCCGCCGGTTTCGACGCTCTTGTCTTCCAGCAGCGTGACGAAGCTGGCGCGGCCGGCGTGGGGCCACAAGTCGGCGCGCAACAAATTGCGCAGGTCGACGCGCGTGTCGAACGTCGTTTCGCACTGGCGGATCCATTCGAGAATACTGTCGCCCCACTGCCAGTGCTTTACGAAAGCCAGGTATTGGTCGATCAGGTTCAGCGCCAGATCCATCTTGCGACGGTCGGCTTCCTCCGGCGCGGCTGCGTCCATCGGATGCACCGGGATCATGTCCTCCTGATCAATCAGGTCGTTGGCCATGTCCATCACCCGGTCCAGATGCTTCACGTCGTGCCCCGTTCGCACCAGCAACGGCGGCAGCTCGTGGGTTTTGGACCCGGGGACTTCAACGAATTTCCGATCGCCGAGAATGTTCATATTCCTCGTCTTTTGTTTTATCGGCTTCGTGGCCCTGTACTTGACCAGCTATTATAATCGATGCTCGACGGGCACACAAAGTTACTTTCGGACTTTCTTCTTCCGCTGCGGTACCGGTACGGGCTCAACTTCCTCCACCAGCCCGAGCTGGAATCCGCGATAACGCTTCCGCAGCATGGCGCTAATCAGAAACGGATAGAACACCATGCTCGACGCCGCGTCCGCCACGCTTAACCCTACATTGTTAACCAGCGGATTCTCGCCGCTCAGATTAGCGTCCAGATGCAGCGCGCGCAGAAGCAACGATATAGGCACCAGCGCCACCAGGGAAAGCGCCAGCGTTCTCCAGCCCAGCAGCCACATCACCTTCAGGCTCTGCTGATAACTGAGTCTGGGCCGCACGCGCAGCCGTCCGTATTTCAGATTCAGCCCGCGCCGCACCACCCATGGCGATACGCCGAAGAATGCCGCGACCGCCCAGATGGAATCCGCACTTTCACCCTGCACATTTAGAAATCCATGCAAGCAGATGACCACAGTCAGGTCGATCAGCGCCATGGGCCAAGTGAGCTCCCACGCCATCCGCAGACGATCGCGGTAGGTGAGCTTCATGGAAGGCGAACCAGGAACTTCTGCCATGACTCGTGTGGCCATGCTTCGAATATACGTGTCACAATGAGCGTTTGGCGAAAACCTGCCTGATCGGCGTCGCCGGCCTTTCGGGGTCCGGCAAGAGCGAATTGGCCCGGCAACTGGCGGCGCATCTAGATTCCTGCGCGGTGCTGACGCTCGATTCCTACTATCATTCTCAATCCCATCTGGAGGCTGACGCGCGCGCGACGCTTAACTACGATCATCCCAATGCCCTCGACTGGCCCCTGCTGACGGTGCATCTGGACGCGCTGGGACATGGGAACGCCATTGAGGAACCGCAATATCTGTTCGATCAGCACACCAGGTCAGCTCGGACGCGGACCATCCAGCCGCAGCGGTACCTGGTTATCGAAGGAATCCTGACGCTGTGCCGTGAAGAAGTGCGTAAGCGCCTTGATCTGAAAGTTTTCGTCTCGACGACACCCGAAGAGTGTTTCCGGCGGCGACTGGAGCGCGACATGGCCGAGCGCGGCCGCACCGAGACCAGCGTTCGCGAGCAATACGCCGGCACGGTTTGGCCGATGGCCGTCGAATTCGTGTTGCCCAGCCGCGATTTCGCCGACCTGGCGGTCAGCGGTGAGGAACCGCTCGACAAGTCGGTGGCGCAAGTCGTCGAATTTCTGAACCGGCGGGCAGTGGGAGCTTGAGACCTCTGGGACCGCCGCAGTCCGACTCTTCTACACTCCGCTAGGCACGCTACATACAGAACCGCGCGCGTCAGCGAGCGGAGCACGTCCGCAGTTTTCACACACACTGGGCAAGCCCCGCAGCGATGCCGGGGGGCGGTGCGATCCGACAGCTTACTGCGGACTACGGTTTGCGCGAGTCCGCGTGTTCCTGCGGGCTGACTTTCTTGCGGGCCGCGCTAATCTTTTCGTCCGGCACGCGATCATAGCCGGGAGCCTGCTCTGCTTTCATCCGTTCGACTTCAGCCACGATTTCCATCGCCCGGCTCCGCTGGCCCATGTCCGCGTACATTTCCGCCAGCTCCAGCCGCAACAGGTAATTTCTAGGCAGCCGGGGAATCAGATCGTTCAATACCACCACCGATTGCTTCGGTTTCTTCTCGCGACGGTAGATGGCTGATAGCATGACCTTCGCGTCAATCTGGTTCCATACGCCGCGGTCGGCCACCAGCTCCAGCGTCTGGATCCCCCGCGCGCGATCGCCATGGAAGCCGCCCAGAAATCCCAGCATCCTCCAGCCCAGCGGAAGGCTCCCGACGATATAGTCGTTCAGGCCCTGCGTCAGCCGCGCGTCGACGAACTCCGGGTCGAGTTCGGTGGCGCGATTGTGCAGCTTGCGCGCGGCCGTCACTTCCCGCAGGGCATCGCGATATTTCTTCTCGACCACCAGCCGATAGTTGCCCATCAGCCCATGACTCACGCCCAGCGCATACAGAGCTTCGGTGTCCTCGGGATGGGTATCCAGGCGCGCCTGCGCGATCGACATCGCGTGGCGGATCGCGTCATTAAATTCCGCGTCATCGGCGGATTCCATGGGGACCTTCGCCATATGCAGGAATGACTGGGAGTTCGCCACCATCTCCGTATCGAGCGCATTGGCGCGGAACATCGAGCGGAAGATCACAGTTTGCGCCACATGATTGTAGGAATCGGCCGCGGGCTGCGATTGCGCCGCGGCGCGAAAAACTACCAGCGCCTGATCGTAGTCGAGATTGTAGAACTCCGTAAATCCCGGGAATTCGAGCGCGTTCTTAGGTGCATTTCTGTCCGCGGCGTAGGCTACGCCGAGCAGTACCATCGCGATCGCTACTCCTCGCACCGCTTCACCCTCCCCAGCGCCCATTGCGCGTGCTCGGCAACCATCGCGTCGTCCCCCGCGGCCAACCGTTCAAGCGGCGGTATGAACCGCTCGGATCCACTGTTCCCCATCGCGATCGCGATGTTCCGCAGAAACCCCGCGTGCTTCGGCCTGGCAAGCGGACTATCACGAAATTTTAGATGGAAATCCTGCTCTGAAAGATTCGAGCATTCTATCAGGTCCAGCGCCGGGGGCGCAGGGCGGGAGGCGGCCGGCGCGGAATCCCCGCGCGAGTTCCAGGGACATACATCCTGGCAGATATCGCACCCGAAAACATGCGCGCCCATAGCTTCGCGATGCTCGTCGGGAATTGACCCATGCAACTCAATAGTGAGGTAAGCGATGCAGCGTCGCGCATCGATGGACCACCAATCGCCGGCGGGCCGGATGGCGTCGGTGGGGCACGCTTCAATGCAGCGCGTGCAGGTCCCGCAGCGCTCGGATGGAGGAATGTCGGCGTGCAACTCAAGTGAAGTGATCAATTCGCCTAGAAAGAACCATGACCCGCGGCCTTCATTGATCAGACACGTATTTTTCCCGACCCATCCCAGTCCTGCGAGGCGTGCGTAGGTCCGCTCCAGAACCGGCGCCGTATCGACGCAGACCTTCCACTCACACGCTTCAATTTCTTCCAGCCGCGCGGCCAATTGCTCCAGATTGGCATGCATCGTGCGATGGTAATCCTCGCCCCACGCATAACGTGAGACGATCCCGTGGCCTTCAGGTGTCGGCGCAGTCGACTGCTGGTAAAGCTTGCCGACGCAGATGACAGTTTTCGCACTGGGAAGCAGCCGGCGAACATCACGCCGGACTTCCGCACGGCGATCGGCAAGGTATCCCATGGCGCCAGCGTGCCCCTGGTCGACCCAGATCCGATAACGTTCAAAATCGTCAGGAGGCTCCGCCGCGGCGATCCCAGCGAGGTCGAATCCGCACTCCTGTGCGAGGCGTTTTACGGTATCCGAAGTCAAATTTTAGGGTACCGTGCCGGCGGGTCTGGATTTGTTACCGTCGCTGACCGCTCGGCCGGCGGTCACAGATAGAATGAGAATCTAGTCCAGTGTCTCGCGCATGATCGGTCACGATGGGCTACCTCCAGCCAATCACGCGCCCATTGGATTGGTGAGGAGCTTCGGATTCCAATGAACACCCCCGCGGGAAGCACCGTCGTCTTTGGACGGTTGAAAAAGCGAATGGAGCCCCGGCTCGTCAGATCCATCGCGAAGCTGACGGCGTCATTTCCGGCCGTGAAAGAGGCCCTCCTGGTTGGGTGCTTCGGCGCGGGGATGGCTGGCCCCGCAGAGGTCCTGGCCTTGATTTTCTCAACGTCGCGGCGCCGAACGAAAAGAGGAGATGGTAGCGAGTTTGGTAGCGGACCAACCGACTCCATTATTCTGTAGCGCTGTCGGCGGTTCGCAAGCCTATGCCCCGAACAACAGCAGATCCAGACTGAGTGTCACCCGCATGGCTTCCACCGGCTGCGCGCGCATTGGACGGTAAATCGACACCAGCACATCGTGGACAGCCTCGGCATCCAGATCGGCGGGAGTGGTGACGCGGCTCCGTGAGATCAGCTTGAACGCGGGCCCGAAGGCTTCAACAGTCCGGTCCACCCGATCGCGTCCCTCTTCGCCCGCGCGGCTGCGAAGCTCCACCAGATCGTCAGGCGCGGCCAGCGCGACCAGAAGACGGCCGCCGTCTCGCAGGACGCGGCGAAATTCGCCGGGGTTCATTCGCCCGGTGATCGAGAGAAGCACGGAGAAGGCGCCATCAGCGTAGGGGATTACGCGGTCGGCATTGGCGACAACCCATTCGCATTCCGGGTATCGCCGCGCGGCGGCATCTATCGCCGGGATCGAGATGTCGACGCCATGCGCCTCGACGCCTTTCTCGCGGGCCAGTGACCCGAGATAGAATCCGTCGCCGCAGCCGGCATCGAGAACCGTGTCCCCGCGGATGAGCGCAATGGTCTCCGCGACCGCGTCCAGTAACGGCCGGGTGACTCCGCGATCGTGCAATCGGCGCCGCGCAGCCACCGCCTCCCGCGTGTCTCCCGGATCCTTCGATCGGCGATCCTGGGGCTGAAGCAGGTTGAGATATCCGCTGCGCGCGATGTCGAACGAATGCCCTCGCGGACACACCGCTCTCCGATCGTCACGCGTAAGCGCCAGGCGGCAATCGCGGACCGGGCACAGCAGCATCGAATCAGTTACGCCGGCGCCAGTTGCCTGAAATATTCGACCGTCTCCCGCAGACCGTCGTCCAGATGCACCTTCGGCTCCCACGCGAGCAGCTTCTTCGCTTTCGAAATGTCCGGGCGGCGCTTGCGCGGATCGTCCGCGGGAAGCGGCTCGAACACCAGATCCAGATTCGATCCCATCAGACGGCGGATTGCCTCCGCGAAATCCAGGATAGTCAGTTCCGCCGGATTGCCCAGGTTCACCGGGTACCGCTCGCCCGACTGGCTCAGACGAATCAACCCGTCCACCAGGTCCGAAACATAACAGAAGCTGCGTGTCTGGGAACCGTCGCCGAAAATCGTCAGGGGTTGGCTGCGGAGGGCCTGATCCAGAAACGCAGGAACCACGCGACCGTCGTTCAGCGCCATGCGCGGCCCGTAGGTGTTGAAGATCCGCGCGATGTTGCTGCGGACGCCGTAGGTGCGATGGTACGCCATGGTCACCGCCTCGGCGTAGCGCTTGCTTTCGTCATAGCAGGAGCGCATGCCGACCGGATTCACGTTGCCCCAATAGGTTTCCACCTGCGGATGCTCGAGCGGGTCGCCATAGCACTCGGATGTGGACGTCAGCAGGAACCGCGCCCGGTCGCGGCGCGCGATTTCGAGCATGTTGCGCGTCCCGGTCGACCCCGACTCCAGGGTTTCAATGGGGTGTTCCAGATATTCCCGCGGACTCGCGAGCGAGGCCAGGTGCCACACATGGTCGAACGGTCCATCGACTGTAACCGGCTGGGTTACGTCGAATTCGATGAAGCGAAACCCGTTGTTATGGGCCAGATGCGCCAGGTTTCGCCGCGATCCGGTGATCAGATTATCGAGGGCGACCACAGTGTCGCCGGCGCCCAACAGGCGATCGCAGAGATGGGAGCCAATGAATCCGGCGGCGCCGGAGATGAGATGACGCACTCACGCCATTGTAGCAGTGGGGGAGCGTGCTAGATTATTCACTTACATGTCCTTTTCCTGGGTTGAACGCGTCATCTTCCTGGTCGCGCTGATTGCGGCGGCCGGCGGATTCTGGCTGCGATTTCGAAAAGTGGCCGGGAGAATCCGCGCCGCCAAATCCGACCCCGGGTTTTCCATCCATCCGATTCCCAAACGCGTCTGGGATTTTTTCTGGGAAGTGATCTGCCAGGCGAAAGTAATCAAGGAGCGTCCCCTGCCCGGCATCGCGCACGCTTTCGTGTTCTGGGGGTTCTGCATTTTCGGCCTGATCACGCTGAATCATTTCGCCGCTGCGCTGGGCTTCCCGATTCTCGACAACATGTTCGGCGAAGCCTACCGCAAATTCGCGGCGTGGTTCGGCGTGGCCGTGGCGATCTCGATTTTCGGATTGTTCGTGCGCCGTTTTTTCGTGCGCCCCAGGTGGCTGGGCGAGTTGTCGAAGGAATCCGGCATCATCGCGTTTCTGATTTTCGCGCTGATGGTCACTTTCATTCTGGTGGTCATCTATCCGCAATATGAAAAGCCTCTATGGTGGGCGCATACTGCCGCGCTGCTGGCGTTCATGCCGCTGATTCCGCATACCAAACACCTGCACCTGCTGCTGAGCCCGGCCACCATTTTTCTTTCCCGGGGAGGGTTCAGCAACATTCCACCGCTGGTCGGCGATGAGGATTTCGGCCTCGATACCGGCAAGGACCTGACCAAACTGGTCGCGCTGCAGGCATATTCGTGCGTCGAATGCGGACGATGTTCGCAGCATTGTCCGGCGTTCAACACGCACAAGGTGCTGGATCCAAAACGAATCGCGCTGGGCGTCCGCGAATATCTGAATGAGTTCGGCCCGCAATCGGAAGAGCCGCTGCTGGGCACGCATTTGTCGCAAGAGGCCGTGTTTCAATGCACTACCTGCGGAGCCTGCGAATACCAGTGTCCGGTGGGCATTGAACATTTGCCCATCATCATCGGCCTGCGGCGCGGCGCGGTGAATACCGGCAAATGGGAAGACGATTACGGAACCAAGCTATTTCTGGCGCTGGAACGGAACGGCAACGCGCTCGGGTTCGCATCCAGCGAGCGCGAAAAATTCATTCAGAAACAACAGTTTCCCGTCTTCGACGGCACCCAGGAATACTGTCTTTGGCTAGGCTGTATGGGAGCATACGATCCGCAGGGACGCGAAATCATTTCATCCTTCGCACAGGTGATGACGTACCTGGGGACCACATTCGGCGTGTTGAAAAAGGAGAAGTGCACCGGCGATCCCGCGCGGCGGCTGGGCAACGATCTGGTGTTTCAGCAACTGGCCGAGCAGGGGCTGGAGACGCTAAAGTCGTCAAAAGTCGCCAAAATCGTGTCGATCTGCCCGCATTGCGTGCGCACCATTTCGACCGACTGGCGCGAGTTCGGCGAAGCTCCGCCGATTGAGCATCACAGCGAATTCATGGCCCGGCACATCGACAAACTGCCGAAGCACGGTTCAGACAAAGTCGTGTTTCATGACCCATGCTATCTGGGCCGGTATCGAGGCGTCTACGATCAACCTCGCGCCGTGGCCGCGCTGGCGGGACACGTGGTCGACCCGGAGCGCTCGAGAGAACGGAGCTTCTGTTGCGGCGCAGGTGGAGGGTTGGCGTTTTTAGGCGAAGAAACCGGGGATCGTGTAAGTCACAATCGGGCGAAGGAACTGGTGGCGACCGGGGCGACCGTGGTGGGAGCCGCGTGCCCGTTCTGCAATACGATGTTCCGGGATGCGCTGGCTGCGGTATCGGAGAATCCGCCTAAGTTGCTGGATATCGCCCAGATCGCGGCCGCGGGAATCAAAAACCGCGCGGGTTAAGAAGGTGTGTCGTGCTCGGGCTCGTCGGAGTAGTCGATCCGATTTTCCAAGTACGTCTCGGGATCCACGTCCAACGATGAACCGGTACCCGTCTGCCGCCGCTCCAGCTTCTTCGCGAGTTTCGCTTCCTGCTTTTCCTTGCGCTGTTGCTCTTTCTGTCGTTTCTTGAACGATTGTGGTCCGCGTCCTGCCATAGGTGATATCTCTATTCTAATGCATTGTAATCCGTTTTGATCAGGAGCGGCGAAACCAGCTGGCCCGGATGAAATCGTGATTCATTCGGGCTATTGTTTCCAAGGAGATACCCTTGGGGCATACCGCTTCACATTCGCCGATATTGGTGCACTGCCCGAACCCTTCCTGGTTCATCCGCGCCACCATTCGCAGCCCACGCGAGTCGCGTTCGGGCTGGCCTTGCGGGAGCAGGCCCAGGTGCGAAATCTTGGCGCCGGTGAACAGCGAAGCGCTGGCATTCGGACACGCCGCGACGCAGGCTCCGCAACCGATGCAGGCTGCCGCGTCCATGGCGCGGTCGGAATCGTCCTTATCGACCAGAATGGTGTTCCCATCCGGGGCACTGCCCGCCGGGACAGAAATATACCCGCCGGCTCCGATGATGCGATCAAAGGCGGAGCGGTCGACCATCAGATCGCGCAAAACCGGAAATGCTTTGGCGCGCCAGGGCTCCAGGTACAGCTCTTCGCCGTCTTTAAAGTGGCGCAGCGAGAGCTGGCAGACGGTCGATTTAGCGAGTGGGCCGTGCGCGACGCCGTTGATCATGAATCCGCAGGAGCCGCAGATACCTTCCCGGCAATCGTGCTCGAAGACCACCGGGTCCTGGCCCTTGAGGATCAAATCTTCATTCAACACGTCGAGTGCTTCGAGCATCGACATGTCTGCGTTGAGGCCGCCCTGTTCATAGCGGACCATGCGCCCACGCTGTCCGCGAGCAGGTTGGCGCCAGATGTGGAAGATCAGTTTCATCGCGATGCGGAAACTCCGGACGTGCTCCGCTTGCTCACGCGCGCGGTTCCGCTGGAGCGCCAAACGGAACCCCGACCGTCAGGGAGGGGAGCAAGTCCGTGACCCGAGTCGTGACCACGTGGAGCGGTTACAACGTTGTTCTTCACTTGTAATTCCTCTGCGACGGATGCACATACTCGAAGGACAACGGCTCCTTATTGAGAATCGGAGGCTGATCTTCGCCGGCGTACTGCCACGCGGACACGTAGCTGAAATTTTCATCGTCGCGCCGAGCCTCGCCGTCCGGCGTCTCATATTCCTCTCTGAAATGTGCACCGCAGGATTCGTTGCGGTCCAGCGCATCGATGCACATCAGTTCGGCCAACTCGAAGAAATCGGCCACGCGGCCGGCTTTTTCAAGCGACTGATTGATCTCCTCCGCCCCGCCCAGCACTTTCACATCGCGCCAGTATTCCTCGCGCAGATTGCGGATTTTGGCGATGGCGCGTTCGAGGCCCGCTGCGTTGCGCGACATGCCGCATTCGTCCCACACCAGCTTGCCGAGCTCGCGATGAAACGAATCGACCGTGCGGGAGCCATTCGCGTTCAGCAGTTTACGGGTCCGCTGCGCGACTTCTTCCTGCACCGCCAGAAATTACGGCTGCCCGGCGTCTATCTTGTCGAATTTCGAACTCGCCAGATAGTTACTGACCGTGTACGGGACGATGAAATAGCCGTCGGAGAGCCCTTGCATCAGCGCGCTGGCGCCCAGGCGATTGGCGCCGTGATCTGAAAAATTCGCCTCTCCAATGACGAACAGGCCAGGGATGGTGGACATGAGCTGATAGTCCACCCACAGTCCGCCCATCGTGTAATGAATCGCCGGATAGATGCGCATCGGGACCTTATATGGGTCTTCGCCGGTGATACGCTCATACATTTCGAACAGGTTGCCGTAGCGCTCCGCAATGATGCGGGCGCCCAGACGCTGGATCGCATCGGCGAAATCGAGATACACACCCAGACCGTGCTCGCCCACTCCGCGGCCTTCATCGCAGACAGCTTTGGTATTGCGCGACGCCAGATCGCGCGGGACCAGGTTGCCGTAACTGGGATACCGGCGCTCCAGGTAATAATCGCGTTCGGATTCGGGGATCTGGCCGGGAGGACGACGGTCGCCCTTTTCGAGTGGCACCCAGATTCGGCCATCATTGCGCAGCGACTCGCTCATCAGGGTCAGCTTGGATTGATAATGCCCGGAAACCGGAATGCACGTCGGATGAATCTTCGTGAAACAAGGATTTCCGAAAGCCGCGCCGCGTTTGTAAGCCCGCCAGATGGCGGTGCAGTTGGACCCTTTGGCATTGGTCGAAAGATAATATACGTTGCCGTAGCCGCCGGTGGCCAGGACCACCGCGTCGGCCACGTGCGATTCGATGGCGCCGGTGACCAGGTTACGCGTGACGATGCCGCGCGCGCGGCCGTCGATCACCACCAGGTCAAGCATTTCGGTCCGCGGCAGCATGGTCACGCGTCCCCCGTCGATCTGGCGTTCAACGGCCTGATACGCGCCCAGCAAAAGCTGCTGTCCGGTCTGGCCGCGGGCGTAAAACGTTCGCGATACCTGCGCGCCTCCGAAACTGCGATTGGCCAGCGTCCCGCCATACTCGCGCGCGAACGGAACGCCTTGCGCCACGCACTGGTCGATAATGTTGACGCTGATCTGCGCCAGTCGGTACACGTTGGCTTCGCGGGAGCGAAAATCGCCGCCCTTCACCGTGTCGTAGAACAGGCGATAGACGCTGTCGCCGTCGTTCTGATAATTTTTCGCGGCGTTGATGCCGCCCTGCGCGGCGATCGAATGCGCACGGCGCGGCGAATCCTGAAAGCACAGACACTTGACGTTATAGCCCAGCTCGGCAAGCGTGGCCGTGGCGGATGCACCGGCAAGTCCGCTGCCCACCACGATGATTTCGTACTTGCGCTTGTTGGCCGGATTCACCAGCTTCATTTCGAAGCGGGCTTTGTCCCACGCTTTCTCGATAGGACCGCCGGGAATGTTCGCGTCCAGGTTCATATACGCGACCAGCCCGCGATGTGTGTGGACTTGCTCCGCTCCCTGACGGTCGCGGTTCCGCTTGGCGCTTCGGAACCGCGCGGGTAAGCAAGCGGAGCAAGTCCGGAGTTTTCAAGCAGACTCATCCTGTTAAATCACTTGCGGAATGATTTTCAGCATCACCGCGATCGGGATAGAAATAAATCCGAAGAAGATGAATAGCGCGAGCAGCGATGCAGCCCGGCGAATCCTGAGCATGTGGCGCGGATGACTGAAACCGAGCGATTGGAACATGCTCCAGAACCCGTGGCGCAAGTGCAGGCACAGCAGCGCCATCGCGATGACATAAAAAATCGACACGGCGGGGACGCGGAATCCCTGAATCACGTTTCCGTAGGCGTCGAATTCGTGATATGGCGTGCCGCCCATGCCGAAAGTGAACTGCATTAAGTGATAGACCACGAACGCCGCGATCACCGGGCCGCTCAGATACATGGTGCGCGATGCGTAACTCGATCCGATGGCCGTTTGTTTCACGTAGGCCACCGGCCGCGCTTCGCTCTTCACCACTGCCAGTTGCAGCGAACTCCAAATGTGGAGCGTCACCATGATCAGCAAGAGCACCCGGGTGGGCCACACCAGCTCCGGCAGGTGGCGCAGTGTCCGCGCGTAGCCATTGAACTGATCCGGTCCCAGGAAAATTTGCAGATTGCCGAGCAGATGAGCGAGCACGAACCCGGCCAGAATCACACCGCTGACGGCCATCACGGCTTTCTTGCCAACTGTGGTGTTCCAGAATCGCAGGACGCGGAGCGGTCCGGCAATTCCGGGGGCGGCTGCACTCATTGATCGGGGAATCCTGAATTCATCATAACGCGGGGAAGAAGTCAGGAGTCAGAATCGGAAAGCGTCCGGCCTCATTCTGACTTCTGACTCCTGACTTCTGACTCCTTGCTTAATCAGCCCCCTCAGAAACGGCGGATCGGACCAGTCCCAGTTGCGCGCCGGATCGTGGTCGATGTCGTCTGGCGTAATGTTCCACTCATAGACAGCGCCCGACCAGCCGCCGCGCAGGTGCAGGGCGAATCCGATCAGTGCGAGTGTGAGGAACGCGACTCGAACGCCGCGGGAAATGCCGGTCCAGTTCTTGAAATACGGAATCAGGAACAGCGCGAAGACCGGCGTCAGGTCGGTGAAGAAGCGCGGGCCGTAGCATTGGCCGGCCCACCAGTTGGCGACGTAGGAGGAAACAGCGATCCAGTGAACCAGGCACAATCCGGCCAGCCACGGCGCCAGCGGCGCGAACCACTTTCGACGAAGCATGCTCCAGACGGCGAATAGAAAAACCGGCGTATAGATGAACAGTCCACGCGACGGGCTGATCAGGTTGCCGGCCAGCCCGACGCCGAATCGTTTCCAGTTGGCCGGCAGGAATCCGTCGAGCGGAGTTCGATAGTAGGGCGAAAGGATGGCGTGATAAATCGATTCGTTATAAGCGAGAAAAGCTACGGCGACAGGCACAGCCGCCAGCAGGTATCCAATGAGATACCGGCGATGGCGCACGGCGACGTAAGCCGTGAAGACCAGAACGAATAGCGAATCCGTGGGCCGGACGGTATAGGCGAGCGCGACCGGAAGCCCAACCCAGGCTGCCAGCGCAGGCTTTTCTTCAGCGCGCAGGAACATGTAAATGATGATGGTCAGCAGCAGCATGGAGGGCGTGTGCTGCCACAGGGCGCGTCCGGCGACGCTGTAAGCGGATGTGGCGAGCGCGAACAGCAGCGCGAGCCATACCGAACGCGCGACGGGCAGAAAACGCAGTGCGATGAAGTACATCATCACCGCGGAGGCGGCTAGCAGAAACGACGCCGCTTCTTCTTCAATCAAGGCATGCGCGGCATCGTAATCGGCATGCAGGAAACCGTTGATGGTCTTGTTCGAGGAGTGGAAAAGCGCAAGCAGGGGTCGCGCCGCGCGCAGCACTTCCACGGCGGCGATCACCAGGGGAGTCTCTAGAACTGGGCCTCCCACGGGATAGCTGTTGTACCAGTGGCCCTCACATACCGGGATGTGCGTGCGAACCTGGCCGTCGCTCGCGACGCATTCGAGGGCATATTCATCGTTGGAGCGGATGGCGTCCGGATATTCATCGAGATTGGTGTCGGCGTGGTTCCACAGACTCATGGCGATGTAGACGCTCCAACGTGAATCGCCGGAAGTGGCCACGCGGCTGAGGCCCGAAAACAGATATACGCCGAGGAACAACAGCAGCGGCACGCGCCACTGGCGGGTATGCGATGCTCGAAGAAATGCGTGTGGCGGCTGCCTATCTTCTGGCCTATCTCCTGACCGGCCCGGCGCTGTTTTCGGCGACTCCAGACCTGGAGCATCGCATTGATGCGCTGGTGGACGCAACTGGACCGGCTGCGCGCGGGTTCATCGGCATCCACGTGGTGGAATTGGCCGGCGGGAAGACCATCTATCAGCGCAACCAGGACAAACTGTTCATGCCGGCTTCGAACATGAAATTGTTCACCAGCGCGCTGGCACTGCTACGGCTGGGTCCGGATTATCGCTTCACCACGCAGGTGATTCGCGAAGCTTCGGGCGACCTGGTGCTGGTGGGCAGCGGCGATCCGTCGCTCTCCGGGCGCGTGTTCCCGTATCGAAAAGGCGCGGCGCCCCGTGCATCTCTCACAGCCATCGAAGACCTGGCCGACCAGATGGTGAGCAACGGATTGCGCGCGGTAAATGGCGACATCGCCGGTGATGACCGGCTGTATCCGTGGGCCCCCTATGCGCCGAGTTGGACCCAGGACGACGCTCTTCGCGAGTTCGGCGCGCCGGTGAGCGCGCTTACGCTGAACGACAATACCGTCTCATTGACCATTCGCGGCAGCGCCAGCGCGGGCGATAACGCTGAGATCGCGGTCGACCCGGCCATCGAGTATTACGCCATTGACAATCGCCTGGTGACGGTGGGGCATGGAAGCGAGCCGAAAATCCGCATGTCGCGGACGGCGGGAACGCGCCAGGTACTGCTGTGGGGCAGCATCCCGGTGGGCGTGGCCGTCACGGAAACGGTCGCCATCGACGATCCGGCGTATTACGCGGCGTGCGCACTCTATGACGCGCTCACGCGGCGAGGAGTGGCGATCCGCGGACGTCCCGTCGCGCGGCACCGGCTGGCATCGGAGGATTACGATCCGGCTGCCGGCACCGTACTGGCGTCGCGCACATCGCCGCCGATGACCGCGCTGTTGCAGGTGATGGATAAAGTGAGCCAGAACCTGTATGCGGAGTTGATGCTGCGCGAAGTGGGCCGCTACTCGCGCCATCAGGGGACACGCGAGGCGGGCATCGAAGAACTGGACGCGATGCTGCATGAGATCCACGTGGAGCGCGACGACTGGCGTCTGGAAGATGGCTCCGGACTTTCGCGCAACGCGATGGTCACGCCGCGGGCGTTCACCCGGCTACTGGCGACTCTGAATGCCGGCAAATATCGCGACGCGTGGCTGAGCCTGTTGCCCGTCGGAGGCGAGGACGGAACGCTTTCCCGCCGCTTGTGCTGCATGTCGGGCGGCACGGGAATCCGCGCGAAAACCGGATCGTTAAGCCGCGCGCTGGCGCTCTCCGGTTACGCCGACAGCAAGACGCGCGGGCGTCTGGCGTTTTCGATCCTGGTGAACGATTTCGCCGCGCCCCAAAACGAAGTACGGGCCTGGATTGATAAAATAGCGATGTCCTTACTGGAGTGATCCGATGCCAATTTTTGAATATCTGTGCGATGACTGCGGGACCAAGTTCGAGAAGCTGGTGCGCCGCGCCGACGATCAGGTGCTGTGCCCGCAATGCGGCGAGCAGCATCTCAAAATGCAGTACTCGACCTTTTCGGCGCACGCCAACGGGAAATCAAGTGAGGCGATGCCGTCGTGTCCCGGCGGCATGTGCCGCACGCCAGACGTATGCGGACGCAATTAGCGGGTTTGACCAGTCGGGTTGCAGCGATCGCTGACAAATCCGTGTGAACGTCCCAGACGAGTTCCGCTTGCTCACGCGCGGTTCTGTCTCAAACGGAACGCGACCGTCAGGCAGCGGAGCAGGTCAGCACAAGCTGACACGAGGAAACGCCCCTATTCGATCAGGCTCTTAATCAATTCGGCCAGCATTTTGGGGGCGTAGGGTTTCAGTAGAAATCCCGTTTGGCGGGAGCGCGGCTGGTAAGGGTAGCCGCTGGATATGATCGCGCGTAGCTTAGGTTTGCGCTCGCGCATGCGGTCGAGCATCTGCTCGCCGCTGATCCCTGGAAGCGTCAGATCGGTTAGCACCAGAGCGTAGCGCCGCGGATCCTGATCGAAAGCCTGCAGCGCTTCCTCCGGCGAACCGCAGGCGTCCACCGCGTATCCTAGCCGCTCCAGGAATTTTTTCAGCAGATCCAAAAGACCCGGCTCGTCATCCACCAGCAGCAGCCTGGTCTGGGAAGCGGACTCGCCGCCGGCGGGGCTCACCACAGGGATAGCGGAACCTTTCCGGGGCTGTAGGCGAGGCCGAGGGTCACTCGATAGCCGGTGCGGCGATAGCCGGCCAAGTCAATATCCTGATGGCGGGCGTCGTAGCGGGCGACGATGTGCATCGCGTAGGGGAGGCTGTAGGTGATACCCGCGCCCGCCGAGAATTGTCCATAGGTCGGAATGCCCTGGCCGATGCTGGCCAGCTTATAGTATCCGGCGGTGGCGCCGAAATTCCATTTCCGAATGCCGGTATAGCTATAGCTGCCGCTCCCCGACTGCTGACGCGAGGTGAGATACACGCCGTTGCCGGGCACCACCGTTTCTCCAAATCCAAACGTCAGGCTGGAGTTTTTCAGGCGGCCGATGAGCGTCGCCTGACCGTTCGGATAAACGTCCGTTCGATTAAACCGCTGGGTGCCCACCGAAGTGCCGAGCAGCGCGGCGATCACCGGCGAAAGCGACACCTGTTGCAATCCGATCGCGTTGGTCTCGAAGGCGCCGGCGTGGATCGAGTAGGTCCAGTGCCTCCCGATGGCGTCCGCGAAAAACGCCTGCCCGATGTTGCTGTTCGAATTGCCGTAGGCGGGCGGAAATTCGAAGTACAGGTATTCATACTCCACTCCGATGGTCCGCGTCTTCGACAGGCGATGTTGAATGGAGCCATGACCGTTATAGCCATTGGTCCCGGCGAGGCCGCTCGCCTCGCGGCGAACCAGCAGCCCCGCGCCGCCCACGGTAAATGACGTGCGGGCCGACTCCAGGAATGTCACATCCACAGTGGACTGCAGATAGTAGACGCGGTTGTCGAACAACAAAGCCGTGGGCTGGTTCACCACACCGGCGGCTCCTGTGCCGACTCCGTAAAATCCCGGCGACCCGTAGCCGAGAGAGCTGGTTCCCGCCACATCCCGAAAATCGAACACCAGGCGCCGCGACTTCTGATACGTGAACCCCAAGGTCAGGTTCTCTGTGGTGCCGTCCAGGGTCGAGTCGTTGTCGTAATGATAAACATTTCCAGTAAAATCCAGTCCCAGCACGGCCTGTTTGAAGGTGTGGACGCCGTAGACGCCAAAATCGATCTGCTCGCCGTACAATCCGTTGACGCTGACCAGGTCCCCTTTGGAATTGACCTGGAAAGGCTGGATGCCCGTGTCATACACGCCGCTGACGTCGACGAAAAACCTCAAATCCACCGGCGCCCCGCTGCGCTCCCCGATATTCCCCGCGCCGGGGCTCAAAATCCCAGGACCCAGATAGCTGCCTACTTGAGCCATGCCGGTGGAAACGAACGCGCAGGCGAACGCCACTGCTAGTTTTTTCAAGTTTTTGCTCCGATTCGGTAGACTGGATGAGGACAACTATTCGAGTCTCGCGCCTGCCGCTTGCTCGTGTCAAGCGCATCTCGAAAGGATTCGCGCGCTGGTGGCATTCCCTTTTCGAGGTTCGACAATGTGGAGACAAATTGTTTCAATGCCCGCGGGTCTCGCGGTGTGTTTTTCGTCCTTCGCCGCCGATTTCCCGGTCAAGGAAGTGATTCTGTATAAGCACGGCGTGGGTTATTATACCCGCGCCGGCGAGCTCAAGCCGGGCGAAACTGCGCGGCTCGAATTCAAAGCCGACGACATGAATGATGTGCTGAAATCGCTGACCGTAACCGATCGCGACGGCGGCAAAGTGTCCAGCGTGCGTTACGACGCGAGCGAATCGCTCGACAAACGCCTGGAAAATTTCCCCTTCTCGACCGGAGATCAGACAACGCTCGCGGCGTTTCTCGATCAGATGAAAGGCGCGCGCCTCGAACTGAAACTGGGGAGTGAAACCGTAGCCGGCGCGATCCTGGGCGCGCGCGTGGTCAAAGGCGGCGAAAAAGACGCGGAGCGCCAGACCGTCACCCTATTTGGTGATGCAGGCGACATGCGCACTTTCGATCTCGCCGCCGCCAGCTCCATCCGCTTCGCCGATCCGAAGCTGCAGGGCCAGTTGAAGGATTATCTGGCCGTACTCGGTCAGGCGAATTCTAAAGACCGGCGCAGCATCTACATTGATTCAGTGGGTTCGGCGGCGCGCGATTTGATCGCCCGGTACACCATCCCCTCTCCCGTGTGGAAATCCAGTTACCGGCTGATGTTCGGCAAGGAAGGCGCGCCCATGCTCGAAGGCTGGGCCATCGTCGACAACACCAGCGGCGAGGATTGGACCAGCGTGCATCTGAGCGTCGTTTCCGGCAAGCCGATTTCGTTTATCACCCAGTTGTATCCTCCACGGTACGTGACGCGGCCGGAGGTCGAACTGGCCGAGAATAAAGCCGTTGCGCCAACGGTATTTCAAGCGTCGATGGGCGCGGTCTCATCGGCTAAACCAGCGCCTCCGTTGGCACGCGCTATGAAGAGCTCCAGTGGCGGAGGACGCGGTGGAGCAATCGGCGGCACCGTAGATGCGATGGCCAGCCTTGAATCTTCCGTGGCAGCGACCGCCGAAGGTTCCGACGCGGGCGAACTGTTCGAGTACAGCTTCGCCGGCCCGGTCACTGTGAAAAAAGGTGAGTCCGCCATGCTGCCGTTCCTGCAGCAGAAAATCGACACTCGCAAGCTTCTCATCTATTCCGAAAGTTTCGGCCTCAACCCCATGAACGCCGCCGAGATCACCAATAACACCGGCAAAACGCTGGACGGCGGCCCCATCACCGTCTACGACGCCAACACCTACGCGGGCGAAGCGCTGGTCGAAACGGTCAAAGCCGGCGATAAACGCCTGATCAGTTACGGCGTCGATCTGGGAACCCGCATCACCACCAAATTCGATTCCTCCCGCGACGTGGTCCGCGAAATTCACTTCCGCCGTGGAGTGCTCACCACTCGCTCCGCCATCGAAGAGACGAAAACCTACGCCATCCACAACGTAGACGCCAAGGCCAAGACCCTGATCATCGAACACGCCGAGCGCTACGGCTATAAACTCCTGAACCAGAAACCGACCGAGACCACCGCGAGCGCCTATCGCTTCGAAGTGAAGCTGGCGCCTTCGGCTAATGAAACCTTCCCGGTCCGCGAGGAGCGTCTGATCGACCAGACCTATCAGCTCACCAGCATGACGCCGGACATACTGAGCGCCTGGGCGCAAAACAAAGCGCTGACGGACGCCCAGCGCCGGGAACTGGAACAGATCGCGCAGAAGAAGCGCGAAATCGCACAGAACGACGTTTCCGCGAAAAGCGCTGACAGCGACATCAATGATCTGACCCAGGACCAGGGCCGCGTCCGCAGCAATATGCAGAGTCTGAACAACGTGAGCGGCCAGCAGGAGCTGGTCCAGCAGTACGCCAAACAATTGGCCGGGATCGAATCGAAGCTTGCCGCGCTGCGCGACACGCAAGCCCAACTGCGCCGCACCCGCGCTACGTTAGAATCGGACCTGAATTCACTCATGGAGAGAATCGACTTCTGAGGCTGGCGCTTTTCGGCTATGGAAACGTAGGACGGGCGTTCGCGCGGTTGCTCGAATCGCAACGAAAGATATTCCCATTCCGGATCGTTGCGATTCAGACCCTGCGCCACGGCACCGCCTTCGACCCGCGCGGCCTCGCCATTGACCCGTCCTTCGGACCGCACGTTCAGTCGGCCGAAGAATTTCTCGATCGCGCCAAACCGGAAGTCGTGGTCGAGCTGACCACCTTGAATCCGTCCACCGGCGAACCCGCGATTTCGCACATCCGCGCGGCCTTCGCGCGAAGGCATCACGTGGTGACGGCCAATAAAGGTCCCATCGCCCACGCCTATTCGGCACTGGCCCAGGAAGCCAGCCGCGCGGGCGTCGAGTTCCGTTTCGAATCCACAGTGATGGACGGCGCGCCGGTCTTCAACCTGGTCCGCAACAATCTCCCCGGCTGCAAAATCCGCGGATTCACCGGCGTCCTGAACTCCACCACCAACGTGGTGATCGAAGCCATGCGAGCCGGCCGCACTCTTGCAGAGGGAGTGGAAGAAGCCAGGCGCATCGGCATCACCGAAGCCGACGCCAGCTTCGACATCGACGGCTGGGACGCCGCGGCTAAGACCGCAGCGTTAGCCAACGTCCTGATGGATGCGCGCGTAACCCCGCTCGAAGTCGATCGCCGCGGGATCGCGCGCCTGACGCCGGAAAAATTGCTCCAGCTTAAAGACCAATCGAAAACCATCCGCCTGGTAAGCCGCGCCCGCTCTGGCCCTAACGGAATCAAGCTGCGCGTCCGCGCCGAAGTGCTGGCCGAAACCGATTTCCTGGCCAGTGCGCGCCGCACCTCCAGCCTGATCGTTTTCGATACCGACCTGATGGGCGAAATCGGAACCGTCGAACTGAATCCCGGCATCGAACAGACCGCCTACGGAGTTTTCAGCGACCTGGTAGACATCGCGAAGAACTCTGTCTGACTCCTCGATAACGTTCCGCAACGAGCCGCGACCACAGGAAGCGGTTAAACGTGCAGCGTCTCCTTTGCACCTCGGTCTAGCGGAACCCAATTCCGCTAACCACCACACCCAACTTGCGTAAATCGGAACTCGTGGAAAATGTTTTATTCACTGTGATCGTGACAGCCACGTCCGTAGACGAGCCCGTTTCATCCGCCGAAATCGAATGCACGCCACCCGCCGAAAATGTTTCATCCGCGACCACGCGCCCATCCACCGACACCGTGATTCGCCGCGCGGGCGCGATATCAGGAATGTAAACATTAACGATCAGGTTAGATGCATCCGACGGCCGCTTCAGCACCACGCTCGCCTGATCCGACATCCACCCGTCGGGATAAATCCCGCTGATCATCTGCACCGCCGCCCGCGAATCTTTGGGATCGATCCAGCTTAGCTCCGGTTTCCGTTCGACCACGATATCGGCGCGCACGCGATCAATCGGTCCGCGGGAAATTTCAAAGGGCAGCAGCCCGCGCACCGACGCCACCGAATAGGCCGACCGACCCTCCAGTGAAATGATGCGCAGCGGAATCGACGGCCGGATTTCGTCGCGCGTCAGCGGAGCCAGCGGAGCGGTCACCGCAAGCGGATAGGCGAGCTCGCTCGAAACGATCACGTCACCCGCTCGCAGCGGAGGATTCTTCGGCATTGGCAAACCGCCGTCGGACTCGAGATAAAAACGCAGTCCCCATTCGGCGTTGATCCACATCCTCCGGTCCTTCGGAAGCGACGCGGCGAAATCGCGGTACGCGCCCCAATGCTGGTAATTCACCGTCGCCAGCGCCAACGCCAGCGCCCATTGCAGCGCGACTCCCACCCCAACCGCCCGCGAATTCACCGCACGAACCGCCAGGATTGCCACAGGCGCGGCCATCGGCAACAGATACCGCGCCGACCCGGCGAAAAACAAAAATGCGGACGCACAAAAAAACACCAGCACCCACACCTTCAGAAAATCGCGACCGATGCAGGAAGCGAGCAGCAGCACTCCGCATCCGAACGATGCCCAGAACAGCGGATTTGGATCGTAGAACGCCGCTCCACCCGCGGCGATCGCCGCCGCAATCCATCGCCACCGCGCGCCGCGCCAAAACACGATCATCAAAGGGGACACCATCCAGCCCGCATGGACCATCAAGGCCGCTGCGCTGCGCAGCTTGTTCGATTCAGCCTGCAACCCATACGTCTTCATGTATCCCGCGAGCATCGCCAAAGGGAAAGCGCCGCGCGTCGTCCACTCGAAAATCTGCCATGCCACGATCGCCGCCGGTGCCGCGAAAATCACCAGCCACGCCGAAGTCCATTTTGAGCGCTTCTGCAACAGGTATACCGCCAGAATCGGCGTCAGCAAAATCGCCTGATATGCGACCATTCCCGCAAGCATGGAAGCAACGCCGGACGCCACCAGCGCCCATACCGAATCTTCGTCCACTGCTTTGACGAACATCGCCACCGCCAGCATCCACCACGCCAGAAACGGTAAATCCGCTTCGAACGAAGTCCCGTTGACGACGAACGCCGGCACGGCCAGGAACACCAGAGTCGCCAGCAGCGGCCGCTCGCAAAACCTCCGAGCCAGCGACCCCATCGCCAGCGCCGCAATCAATGAAAACACAATGTAGAAGAAATGAAACGGCGCCTCCCGCACCTCGCCCAGCACCGCCAGCGGAACAGCCAGAATCCACGAATTCAGCGGCGGGTGAGGATGCCCGCGCATGTCCACCAGGTCGCCCTGGAAAATATACCGCGCGGAAGCCGGATGCAGCGGATCGATCAGCGCATGTTCCGCGCCGTAAAGATAATAAGGATCGTCACCCTGCACCGCCTGATGCAAAAACGGCAGCCGCAGCGCGAACACAGCCAGAACAACAATCAGCCACGAATTCTTATTCGCGTGCATTCGCGTTCATTCGTGGCGAAAAGCTACCACTGCACGGGAACACCCGGCTGCAGCGTCCACACTTCCGTATCCGGCAGGTCGCGGATCAGTTCAGCCAACTGCTCCGGCCGCCCGGTCAGCGGCGGAAACGTCCCGAAGTGCAGCGGGATCACTTTGCGGACGCTCAGCATCCGGCAGGCGAGCGCCGCCTCGCGCGGGCTCATGGTGTACAAATCCCCGATCGGAAGAAAAGCAAGTTCGGGGTGATACAACCGTTCGATCAGTTGCATGTCGGTGAACACGTTGGTATCGCCCGCGCAGTACACCGTGCGACGGTCCGGCATCCGCACCGCGTAGCCCGCCGCTTCGCCGCCGTAAATAATTTTCCCGTCGTCCAGGATGCCGCAGCTGTGGATGGCGTGGGTCATGGTCGCCGCAATCGGACCCACCGTGACCGTTCCTCCCTTATTCATCCCGATCGTATTCTTGGCGCCCTTCCCTTCCAGCCAGCGCGCAGTTTCGTAAATCGCGACAATCTGCGGCGAAAATTTCTTCGCCAGCGGCAGCGCGTCGTGAATGTGATCGAAATGGCCGTGCGAAATCAGCATGACGTCCACGCGATCGATATTGAACTTCGCGGGAAACGCCGGGTTGCCTTCAATCCACGGGTCCACCAGAATCACTTCGCCGGTCGTCAGGCGCATCTGATACGTTCCGTGTCCAAGCCAGGTGATCTCAATCATAATTCGATTCTAATGCTTACTCAGCTGAATCCCGTCGCCGTATTGCGCCAGGCCCGGAATCGTCACCGGCAATCGCCCAGCCGTGGCGATCTCTCCAAACAGCGCCTTCACCGCCGAAACTTCGGACGGCACCGTGGGACTCAGCGTGGTCAGGAACGCCGTCACCTTCGGAACATTTGCGAACACGTAAGGGCTGCCCATGCCAATCAAGACCGACGGCGCGGACCCTTCCGCCAATTTCTGGAGGAACGCCGGCAGATCCCCACCCAGCGCACCGCCGGTAAGAAACACGGCCATCGACACCGTGGAGCACGCGCTCCCATCGCCCACGTCGTCCAACAACGCGGCCAGCGGCATGGACGGATCGACGAACGTCACCCGCACATCTTTAGCCCGCGCGCGAAATTCCACCGCCATCCGCTGCCCGTATTGTGAAATCCGCCGCTCCGTCACGATCACCAGGCAAGCCTTCGACGCCGCGATCGGCAGCGCATTGCGATCGTTTCGCACCAGCGTGACCGCGCGATCCGACATCGACTGCACGCGCTGATCCGCTTCCGGCGATTGGAGAACGTCGCTCACCGCGTCCAGATCCACCAGCTTTGCCTTGATCACACCCACGCGAATCTTCGCAGCCAGCAGCCGCAGCGCGCTGTCGTCGATCCGCTGCCGTGAAATTCGCCCGCGTTCCACCGCGGCCACCACATCGCGAATCGCCTGCTCCGGATTCGGCGGCATCAACAGCACGTCCGCCCCCGCCTCGATCGCCCGCACCGATCCTTCGCCCGATTTGAATTGGCTCGCAAACCCCAGCATGTCGAGCGCATCCGTCACGATCAGCCCCTTAAACCCCAGTTCCTCGCGCAACAACCCGGTGAGCACTTTGGGAGACGCCGTCGATGGAATCTCGTCCGGCTCAATAGCGGGAACGGCCAGATGCGCGGTCATGATCGCGTCGACGCCGTGCGCGATGGCGGCTTCAAACGGTTTCAGCTCCACCTGATTCATTCGCTCCCGCGTCGCACCCACCCGCGGCAGGCTGAGGTGGCTATCGACGTCCGTATCCCCGTGACCCGGAAAATGTTTGGCCGTCACCAGCACCCGATTCTTCGGATCGGAATGCGCACCTTCAATATAGGCAGTCACATACCGCGAAACTTCATCCGGGTTTTCGCCGAACGACCGGATGTTGATCACCGGATTCGCAGGATTGTTGTTGACATCCGCCACCGGCGCGAAAATCCAGTGCACGCCCAGCGCCCGAGCCTCGCGCGCCGTTTCCAGCCCCTCATAGCGCGCCGCTTCCACATCGCGGGCCGCGCCGATCGCCATGTTGTACGGAAACCGCGCGCCATCCGTCACGCGCATGGAAGCTCCGCGCTCGAAGTCCGCGCCGACAATCAGCGGAGTCTTCGCCAGTTTCTGCATCTGATTCAGGAATAGCGCGAAAGCGTGCGATTCAGCGTTGCGAGCCAGTCCGTACTGCACGCGATTGTTGACGATCAGCCCGCCGATTTTCAGATCGCGAACCCAGTGGCGGAATTTTTCATACTCCGGCGATGTCCGGCTGGGCACGTCGCCATAAGCCACGCCGATTACCAATTGCGCCACCCGATCGCGCAGGCTCATCGATTTCAACAGCGCCTGCGCCGCCCGCTGTTCAGGAGTCAACGGCGCCCGCTTCGGCTTCGCGGTCGGCTTCGCCGCGTAGACCGCCCCCACCAGCACCAGCGCCGCTACCGCCGCGCGAATTCGCATGTAAATAGGATAGTTCGTGGTGCGTGGTACGTGGTCCGCGGTTCGAAGCTTTCCACACGGACCACGCACGACGAACTTGATATCCTTCTCAACATGCCCCGACGCATGTTTCTGCTCCTCGCGCTAGCCCTGCCGCTGGCGGCAGCGTCCCGGGAGACCGCTCTCGACCGCTACGTCAATGCTCCCGACCCGAGCTACAAATTCGAGCTCGCCAAAACCATTCAAGGCGAGGGCTACACCGCCTACGTTATGGATCTGACCTCCCAAACGTGGGCTCCTCCCGTGAAGCCCGACCGCACTGTGTGGAAGCACTGGCTCACCATCGTCCAGCCCGATCAGGTCAGCTATTCCACCGGATTCCTGTACATCAACGGCGGTTCGAACAACGACAAGGCGCCGGAAAAAGTGGACCCGCTGGTGGCCGACATCGCGCTCTCCACTCACACCGTGGTCGCTGAGCTTCGCATGATTCCGAACCAGCCCCTCACTTTTCCCGACGGCGCCAAGCCGAACATGGTGGAAGACGAATTCATCGCCTACACCTGGGATAAATTCCTGCGCACCGGAAACGAGATGTGGCCCGCGCGTCTGCCCATGACCAAGGCCGCCGTTCGCGCCATGGACGCCGTCACCACTTTTATGAAAACCAAGAACACTGCGGTCGATACCTTCATGGTCGCCGGCGGATCCAAGCGCGGCTGGACCACTTGGACCACTGCCGCCGTCGACAAACGTGTGGTGGCCATCGCGCCCATGGTCATCGATCTGCTCAACGCCGAAAAATCCTTCGAGCACCACTATCGCGCCTACGGCTTCTACTCGCCCGCCGTCAAAGATTACGAAGATCTCGGCATCGTGAAGTGGATGGGCACCCCGCAATACCGCAAGCTGATGGAAATTGTCGAGCCCTACGAATATCGCGACCGCCTGACCATGCCTAAATACATCGTCAACGCGTCCGGCGATCAGTATTTTCTGCCCGACTCTTCGCGCTTCTACTTCGACGAGCTCAAAGGCGAGAAATACCTCCGCTACGTCGAAAACACCGACCATTCGCTGCGTAACTCCGACGCGCGCCAAGGCCTCATTGCCTTCTTCGATGCTTTCCTGAAAAAACAGGAGCGCCCGAAATTCTTCTGGAAATTCGAGGACGACGGCTCGATAAAGGTCACCACCGCGACCAAGCCGTCCGAAGTCAAACTCTGGCAGGCCACCAACCCCGACCACCGCGATTTCCGCCTTGTGTCCATCGGCCCGGCCTACAAATCCACGATTCTCGAAGAGCAGAAAGACGGCATCTACGTTGCCAAGGTCCCGAAACCGGAACACGGATGGACCGCCTATTTTGTCGAGCTGACCTTTCCCGGCAGCGGAAAATACCCCATGAAGTTTTCAACCGCAGTGCGCGTGAACCCCGACACGCTCCCCTTCGAAGCCCCCAAATTCAAGCCGCCGGTAAACTAGCGAACGTTCACATAACATCGCGCAATCCGCGGATTTTGCCTCGTTCGAGGGCCTGTGTGAAAAAGTCCGGCCTGCCCGCTCCCTGTGGTCGCGGCTCTTTGTCGGCAATACATCCGACTAGGCGCCCAACGAGCCGCGACCAAAGGAAGCGGTGGATGTTCGAGGTTTCCACAGGTTCGTAAGCAAGCGAACAGCGCATTTTTCAGGAGCGTGGCGTACGGACTCCTGCGTGTCGTGCCGCCACTCATGGCGACACTTCGCCGGCCCTACTGCACCGCAATACTAGCCGAGTTACTAATCACCGTTCCATCCGCCGACGTAACAGTCAAAGAGACACTACCGCCGGTAGGAGCCCCCTGCGGAATCGTGATGTTGATCTGCGAAACCCCCGGGAACCCCGGCGCCTGCCCCGCGAACAGC